>Ga0214542_1001449_pt1:32500-48581 | contig 48581 bp, 19 predicted proteins | sample CNSS1metaG_FD_160096 | JGI IMG/M metagenome (GOLD analysis project Ga0214542, IMG submission 160096) | Root nodule microbial communities from cowpea collected in UCLA plant growth center, Los Angeles, California, USA - CNSS1 | ecosystem: Host-associated > Plants > Roots > Nodule... | reverse complement strand
ATAAAAATATATATAGATATATATATATATATATATATATATATATATATATATATATATATATTTTTTTTAAGATAGAAATGGAATGGTGTGAATGGAGATGGAGTAATAGGAATATAAATGGTGAAGATGAATGAGAACCGTGAAGATGGAGATTGATTAAACTTTTTTCATGAATTATAGCTAAAATGATTCAATTACCTCGATATAAGAATTAACTGGCCTACAAACTAAGATTATTCATTTTCTCTTATTCTGTGATTTTCGTAGTTGTTTTCTAATACTTAATACTTTCTATTGGAAAAGTACGAAAATATTTCTATAAATAATAAATAAACAACGTAGCATGAGAAAAGAGCAAGCATTCAAAATAATCAATATACCCTAGAACCTAGGTCTTTAATTTAACCAAACCCTAAACCACAACAATATTAAATACTATATATAGTTTTATTTAATTGTTTATTTTGGACAACTTTCATGAGATCACTTCTTTATAGAATGCTTTAGGAAAACCTAATAATGTCATAATGCTCATACATGTGGACATGCAAGGATTTGGAGACAAGGAACTGGTCGGACATAGTTTATAGTTTTAGGTTCCCCAAGTTGTGCAATATAATTAAAATAAAGTATCCTATGTCCTTATAATACCATATCCTTCTCAGAATTGTGTAAGACTAGCATGAAAGAGTTAAACAATTATTCTTTTGTAATAAATTTCTACTTTTGAACGTGTATGCCACCTTTTCAAAGAACCAACTTATAGGCCATTAACTTTCATTTACTTTGCTTTTCATGGGTTGTAGCTAGCAAAAAAGGATCAATATCAGAGTTAGATAATGTACGTGGAGTTTGAAAAAAACCTGTGTGGTTTGACAAAAGTGTTTAAAAATTCAGACTTAACTATACTTCTCTTTACCCAGCTCATTTGGTAATAATCTTTTTAAGAAAAGTCTCTTCTAATACCATCGCACTTTGTTTGGATAAGATATTTTAAGACGATTATTTATTTTCTTAAAAAAAATTGAAATGTTTAATGATAAAATATGTTGTTTGGGTAAGAATTTTTTTTGAAAGAAATTGAAATTCTAAAATTTTATTAGATTAATTTGAATTTCTTAAAATTATAGAGTTTCAAAATTTACCTAAAAAAAAAAGTAAGATTTTGAAATTCTTCGTATTCATAAATTCATATTTTAGTATTCGTAGTTTGGGTTAACCTAAACTTGAATTGATTTGGGTTTGAGTAGACTTAACTCAATCTCACTCATATCAACCCAAATTTGTTTGACATGGTCCTGGTCTGATGTCTCAGCCTACATGGGTCCAACTCGACTTGACCAAACCTAACTTGATTTATCGTAGACCCGATAGAACTTGATTCGACATGGGTCTAGCCAACTTGGTTGAACATGATTCTACCATGTCTCAACTTGACTTAGACTTAGTAAATTTGTCTTGACTTGGGCTTGAGCCGACTCAAATCCATTTGGGTATGGGTCGACTTAACTTGACCTGAGCTCGGATGTAAGACCCAGGATTTCCCGCATTTGGAAATCTTATTTACTATCTTGAATTTCAATAAAATTTTATTTTATCAAGTAATATCCATCTAGGGTGTTACATCAGACCGATTTGGCTCACTTAGGACTAAGCCGACTCGACTCAACTTAACTTGGATCGGGTCAACTCAGCTTAATCTAGACCAAGTCCAACTCGACTTGAATTGGTCTTTTTCGAAGTGGACCCACCTGACCTAACTTAGTTGAATGTGGGTCAACCTCGACTCAAATGAACGTGGACTTACGCCAGGCTTTACTCTAGCCTGTGCCAACTCAACTCCACACAAGCTTGGGTTGACGTGTCACGACTTGAATGGGCCATGACTGACTCTCTGATCTGACTCGACTCAACTTAGGCTCAAGCAAACTTGTCTTGACTCAACTTGACCAAGTCTTGATTAGGTTAGGTTGGACCTGATCTTAATCGGGCTAGGATCTACTTGGCCCTAGCCAAACTTGTCTAAATATGCAAACTCAGATGAAGGTGGAACCACCCTGACTCGACTAAATGTGGGATTCCATGACTCAACTCAACTTGGTTTGACTTGGACTTGGACTTGGACCAACTTGGCTTAACTTGGATCCGAGCTAAATCAGCTCGACTTGACTCAAGCCAATTCGACTCTACTTGGGCCAAGCCAACTCGACTTGACTTAAGTCAGGACCAAATCTATTTGTTCGAGGTTAGGCCTACTCAGACTAACTCGACTCGAACTCATGTCAACTTCACTTGTCTCTGATCTAGGTTGACTTGGCCAAAACTTACATAAGTTTAACCAGATATTATATATTTTATATTTTACTTTGTTCTGGTTTGATCTAGTATTTCATAAAAAAAATTACAAATATAAACTAAAAAAAATATTGAAAAACTTTAAGCAAAAAATAATATCAATTAAGATCAATTATAAAAGATTTTCAATATTTATATTCTTTTAATTTTTAACAATTTGGTATTTATATAACTTTTGAATTTGATGATAATTGAAATATTTTATTAAAAAAATTTAGAATTCATTAAATTTAAATTATCTTAATCAAACAAAATGTTTAAGAAGTAAAAAATTGAAATGAGATTAATTCAAATTCAAAATATATTTGAATGTCTTAAAAAGTTTTGAATATATCTGTTAACAATTTCATTATGTCATTACAAGACAGAAAAACGACAGTAAATTTTTTCAAAGTGAATATATCTTAACAATTTCAATACTTTCTGAGTTTCTCTTTGTTCTACTAATTTTACAGTACAAAAAATAAATAAACTATTAAAACCAGCGATTTCATTTTGCTTTTGTCTTCTAGCTGATCTTTTTATTTGCTTTCAAGAATCACCGAGAGTCCAAGATCAAAATCAATCTTTGTCCAAAAGCAATTGCTTGGAAGCCGGGAAAAAAACATATGAAATATATCTATATATTTATGTTAGAAGCGAGTTTTAAGCATAACTTAATCTCACAAAATCGGTTTGTAAAATGTGATTTGTATTTCACTTATATAATATGAAATTGTCTTATTTTTATAGAACTTTTAATTTCAATCATGTGAGCTGAAAATAAACAGATATTAATATTTAATTAAATAGGATATTGTACCGAGTTGCATTGTGTAAAAAACAAGTGAATTATTTTTAAAAATGACTACATGAAGAAAATATAATATATATTATGTATGAAGTTGATGAAAGGAATCTATGGTGGGAAACATATCTTAGGGTTGATTATTGAGGGTATAAAAAGTGCACGAGTGGATGTAGTTGACGTAATAATTGAGTATTGGAGCATAAGTGAAAAAAGAATACACCTATATGTTTCCTATGCAGAGGCTTCATTGTAGATTTTATGAGTTTGTCTCACATGCCAACTATAAACTTACTTTCGGATTTAATCATTCAATAAAGGAACACATACTATTCCCTTATTATAATGAATTTTATTTTATGATAATTAAAGTTTAAAATTAATTTTGTAAATTATTATTTATTACAATAAAAAGTGTTATATTTATTAAAAAATTCAAAAAATAATTATAGAAAGCACTTACAAAATTTAAAATGTAATTAATCAATGAAATCATTTATATTAGTAAAGATAAATTCGGTAATGAAATATATACAACAGTAATTACAGTTAACAAAAGCAATTATCTTTATTAATAACTATGAACTCATAATAAAAATATAAAAATTAATTTTTCAAGTTATTATTAAAATAATTTATTAATTTATTTAAAAATAATTATAAAATTTAAAGGGAAAAATAGCGAATAAAATAATTTATATTAAAACCGGCAAAATCGACAATGAGATGTGAGCACAAATCATATACCGTTTATTAATAGGTATTGATTAATAGCTTGTAAAAACACATGCATTATATATACATGTCCTCTTTATCGTAGATAATTAATTTAATTTAAAAAAACGAATTTAAATAAAAAATAATTTAAAAGACTAAAATAATCAAATAATTATTTTAATTTTAAAAATAATTAAATTTAAATTAAGGTGGGTTCAAATAGAAATCTAATTATTTTAGTTTAAAATAATAGTTATTTAAAAAATAAAATTCAAAAGAAAATGTCTACATAAAAATGTCAATTCTCTTTATATATATAGTTTCGATCCCAATCCAAGTTCGTCCGGTAGCCATTGTTAGGAACAACCACCGCACTCCTAAAATATTGTCCGCTTTGGAGCATTTTTTGAACTCCTTCACGGTTTTGTCTTTAAAATGCGTCTCAAAGGGTGGAGGGAGGTAGAAGTATTTAAACTTCGTTTGACCTCGACTCCTAAGCGATATGGAACTTATTGGGTATTTAGAAATTATGGTATAAACTTTGAAGAATATAGAATGAAGATAATAATCATGGATTAATTATTAATTCTTAATTATTTAATAACCAGTGAATGTGAATTGTTTACTAAGCATCAAGATATTGAGAATCAGTCAACCGTCACTTGTTTAACCCATCTAAACCAAAATATTTACTAAATTCAAAACTAGTGAGAATCAATTCAAAACTTAAATAAAATTCATATTTACCCAAGGCAAGAGAGCAAAAAAAAATATGGTGTTCCTAAACTATAACAATCAAATTGCATTGCATCTGAGTTCAATAATTAACTATCAACACAATTAAGCAGCAAAGAAAAATGAAGAAACAGAAAAGGAATTACGAAGTGAAAGGAGACCGTGGGCGACTGTCGCTGGTGTGGGTGACCGTAGCCTAGTTACCTTCACAGCTGTTAGGAGACAAAAGATTAACGATTAGGGCAAAACAACAACGAGAAAAGAAATGTGGTGGTGGTAGTGATAATGGTGTTGATGGTGGTGGTGGTAATGGTGGTGGTGCTGATGTTGGTGGTGGTAAAGGTTCTAATGTGGAGTATTTTTTAAAGTAGGATATTATTTTTCTTTAAGTGTCGACAAAATGTAAAACTACATAATTTAATTAATTATAATTTATATTAAATAAATAATATTTTAGCTATTGAAAATATTAAGTGACTACTTAATATAGTAAATATATTTTATAATATAATACTTTATTTGATGGCTAAATTGGTGGCTAAAGTATTAGATATTGGATAATGTTTTAGTGAGCAAAAAGTACTTAGTGACTAACTAATATATTTAACATATTTTATAAAATAATATTTCTTTCGGTCACTAAATCGATGACTAAAACATTACATATTAAATATTGTTTTAACGACAAAAAATATTTGGGGCTAATTACCATATTAAATATATTTTACAAAAATAAAATTTATTTTGGCGCTAAATCGATGGCTAAAATATTACATATTAAATAATATTTTAGCGACCGAAAGTATTCGGTAGCTAATTACCATATTAAATATATTTTATAAAATAAAATTTATTTGGTTGCTAAATCGATGGCTAAAATATTAGATATTAAATAATATTTTAGCGACCGAAAGTATTTGGTGGCTAATCACCATATTAAATATATTTTACAAAATAGAATTTATTTCGGTCGCTAGATCGGTGGCTAAAACATTATATATTAAATAATGTTTAGCGACTGAAAATATTCGTGACTAATTACCATATTAAATATATTTTGCAAAATAAGATTTATTTTGGTTACTAAATCAGTGGCTAAAATATGATATTTAGAGACTAAAAGTTTTCGGTGGCTATTTCAGTCGCTATAGTAATGAATATTATTGTACATTTATTTGGTCGTTAAATCAGTGACTATTTGCGACTACTATGAATCGGTGGCTATTTTAGTCACAATTTGCGACTAAATTATTTCGGTGGCTAAAATATGATATTTAGAGACTAAAAGTTTTCGGTGGCTATTTCAGTCGCTATAGTAATGAATATTATTGTACATTTATTTGGTCGCTAAATCAGTGACTATTTGCGACTACTATGAATCAGTGACTATTTCAGTCACAATTGTCGACTAAATTATTTTGGTGGCTAATATCAGTGGCTAAATTGCATTTCTCTAGTAGTGTAAGCTAAGGATGTGTTCGCTCTTTACCCTTCGTCACATCTTACGAAATAGTTAATCAACAATCACACGTGAATGAATCGAAAATAATCGTCAACTAATTTTATGTGATTTTTTATGAAAATAAAGTCACAAAATTATTGATCTGAGAATTTTTTCTTTTCAAATGCGGATTTATAGGGAATTCAGACTTAAATGAATGAGAACATAACATGATGTTTATTGTAGTAATGAATAATTATCAAACTAGATAATGATAATTTTTTTTGTAAGAGAGCTATGGATAGATTGAAATCTAAAATATAAAATATGTTTTATATATATATATATATATATATATATATATATATTATGCAAAAGGGTTGAATTATCTATATACTTTTCTATTTATTAATTTTTATTGTCAATAAAAAAGGTGTATTTACTAAAACAAAAATTAACATATTGATATTAATTTTTACTTTAGTAAATATACGTTATAATTATTGAAGATTAAATATGTGTTTAAATACCTAAATCATTATCGAAATTTAAACAAATTATCAAAATTAAACATTTTATATTATGATCACAATTTTTTATTATCTTCCTAACAACAAAATCTTTCGATAGTTATTATACTAAACCAACTATTTCTACTCAAATACATTTTATATCATTTTATTATGAATATGCTTTAGATATTATAAAAATGATTTTCGTCGAAGTAGATATAAGATATATATCTCTCTACTAACGTGCAGTACTAGGAAATAACGACAATGGGAGAGAATCCGATTAGTTATGTGGCAGCACATAATATGTGGGATTCAATTCAAGCTTGATTGACTTGAGTTTGTTAATGTCTCTTATTACAAAAACAAACTTGTAGTAGCAGACAACAATTTACAACATAGTTTACTGTACCTAAGTAATATTCGTTTTTCCTTAAAGCTAACTAGTGACAAACACATTTGAAAGGAAACACATGCATACATTATGATTTGTGAACAACAGTTAATTAATAATTAAGATAGATCGACCTAATTAATTGAGGAGATTGAAGCCTTCACGTGCCTTACTTTGCAACATATATGATGACACTTCTTCTTCAATGCCTTCATTCTTAATCATGCTACTCATCTTCCAACACTTTCTTCATTCAATTTACCTATTCTCTCTTCAGAACTCAGCTGCTACGTACGACACTGATGCCAACTTGATCTTAATTAAATCAAAAAATTTACCAGGAAAATAATTAAGATAAAATATTAATTTATAGTTATGAGAATATATAACATCATAAAAAAAATCTTATACTATCTATAACAGTTTTTATTACTGTTTTATGTTCATGTTCAATGGACTAAGACATTGTTTGGACACCTAACCCTGTTGTGTTACAATGGAACTGATATCTCAGTACGTATCTGAAGCGAACTTAACCTAACAAAGGACGAAGAGAAAGAAAAAAGTATAAAAAAGGGCATATTATTAGCACTTCTTGGACATGATATTATTGTTTTATACAAAATATGAAAGAAAACAATAAAAGTGAGTGGTAGCAGCTACAAATTGCTATTATTTTAAGAAGTTGCAATATTAAAGACGAGTATAAATCAAACACTAAGGTTTAGTTAGAGATGTAAGTGTTTTTCTTCCAAACACCTTTCTGCAGTTTCGTCTTCTCTTAGTGTTTTGGATATGAAGGTTTGGCTCTCTTCTTCTCCATTTTTTTTTCTTTTTTTTTATATGTTAATGTATGATATACCTAGCCGAGGGAAGCAAAATCTTATTATATGATCGATTCAGCAAATTAAAAACAAGGGTAACTCCATTTCAGACATATTTTTTTAAACATCACTTTTAAGACTCTCGTTCTTTTTGTGTTAGTATTTTTCGTCTCTTAGGGGTTGGGAAAGATCATCGATAAGCTTTAATTTTGTTCCTTTACATTCCCAGTTTTGTTAATAATAATATATAGAACATCATTATTCTTTAAATTAATTCTCAAGAGTTAGCCTACTATTAATCGTACCGATTTTTCTCTGTAAAATATTTATTAATTACACAAACTAATACTTCAAACACACGAAATGGTTACTGAATTTACCTTCACTCAAGAACTTTGATTGGCAACATTCTACATATTTTAGTTAGAAAGACATTCTATGCAACTAATGCACGACATTGGAACAATTAGTGCTATTTTCTGGTACTTAATGTTTTGTTATCTCTATTCTATTTAGCAAGAACTGTGATAAACATGTGCACTGGTGCTGAATCTGAAGGAAGTGTAGAAGGTAACCCTGTGACCAAGTCAAAGGTTGGCCATGAGAAGCAGTGAAGGTAGGGAAACAACAAGAAACTGTGGTTGTGGCAGGTTTCTTCATGACCTTCCTCAACAGTTACACAACCTTCTCAGCGAACTTTTCCCTACCCTTTCTCTCTCTGAGGTTCGTAACTATATCTCTTCCTCTCTCTCTGTGTATGGTGGTTTTTGTTCTGCAACTTTTTCTGCTGCCATGATTCCACTTCTGAGTTCTTTTCTGTTGGGTCAAAAAGTGAAAATATCGTAATTTGTAGGGATTAAAAAACAATTGATCTTGTCCATGTTGTACGGAAAGGAACCGTAATAAAAAAACCTATTTAGCATTGCCAAAGATTTTATTTTTTTATTATGTTATTCCTGTCTCTGCCCATGGTTGTTGAGACGATGGTTTCAGGTTTCATTAATGTTACTTTCTTGATGATATTTTACACACTTTATAAATATTTATTATTTTTTTATCATTATAATAGAATATAGTTCACCGAACCTTTTTCTATTTTCTCATTCTTTTCCTCAATTATGCAAACGAGAAATAATATTTGTTACGAAAATAAGTTAACATGTATTTTAAACTTGTAAACTCTAAAGCCTGAAATTGATGTATAAAATTCATGTCCATTTTTCTAAATCACTAACGTAATAATTTACTCTAGTTACTATATGAGTTAAGAGCTACTATGTTAGAAATTCTTAATGTCCAACGGCAACATCCAGATCACGGACCTCTGTTATAATTTCCTCTATAGAAAATATCATTTACACCTTTCATATTTTAAATTTTATTTTATATTACGAATATTCTTCAATCGATGGTTAGAGACTATGAATATCATTTAAATGAATTTGTCTCTAACAATTTTTTTTTTCATGATATAAAAATCACAATAACACATTCAAAGAATTGAGTTATCTATTATTTTGTAAGACGAGTTGGTTCTATATGTTAGATTTTTATATTGAGCACAAGTTCATCGAGAAACCTCGGATTATAACATAGCATATATATATATATATATATATATATATTGGGGAAACATAACATAATCTTGGTCGAGTTGGCTAAGTTGATAGAATCACACAAGTACCGCAATTTAAGGTTTAATTAGTATTTGTTGTTACTCTACACTTAATGTGTGTCGTTTAGGCAATCATTAATTATATTGGGATATTAGTACTATTTTACTTTTAGATTTTTTTTTTCGCGTACTTTAAGGTAAACACGTTTGAATTAATTTAAAAAAGAAAAGTATTTTTGTAAGCATTAATAAGAGACAACAAAACTTTGTCCTCAAACCCCGAAAACAATGTATCATTTTAGGGTGTGATTTTTAAATATACAAATAACATTAAAAAACTACAACATGGTATTATTTAATGACTTGCATCAAAATCCATGAAAAGTTTGTGACGATAAATTACATGCAATTATTATCAGTAATATTCAATGAGTTAGTCGATTTATGAACTAACTTAATAGGAAGTTGATTTAGATTTATGAGATGGGACACAGTGGTGAGTCCAGACTACAAAATATGTATTAAACAAAAATTGATTTAGATAAAAAAAACATTTAATTATTTATATAAATTAACATATATGAATAAAAACTAATTATTTAATAATTATATATGTTCCATTAAATAATTATTTTTTATTCCGCTAATTTTCTGGGTTGGCAAGCTAACCTAATTTGTTTGTGTTAAGGTTTAAATAAATAATCATAACAGGTAGAACTTAACTTCACAGTAGTTGACGTGCCAGTGTCAACTTTTTCGAAACGAATTTGAGAGTTCATCCATAAAACAAAAGTATATTCTTTGCAATTTATTATAATAGTATAATAATATAGATAATTCTACCATCAAAGACAAATAATATACATATTACATCACTCCAATAGTTATCTATCAAATAGATATATTTTAAAGGAAAATTAGAGTTAGAATTAAAAGATGAGAATATTTTTTTATTTTGAATAGAAACGCACTTGCATGCATGCAGGTGAAAGAAGAGTTCAAATCACTAGCGAACATTGCATGTCCAATAATGATGACGAACGTGCTTCTGTACTCAAGATCTGCCATTTCCATGCTTTTCCTGGGTCGGCAAGGGAAAGTGGAGCTAGCTGGAGGAGCACTTGCAATAGGGTTTGCAAACATCACTGCAAATTCATTCCTCAAGGGTCTTACCATGGGAATGGACCCAATTTGTTGCCAAGCATATGGAGCAAAAAGATGGTCAGTTCTAAGCCAAACCTTTTTCAAAACCTTGTGCCTTCTCTTCCTTGTTGCCATCCCCATTTCACTACTATGGCTAAACATGGCCCCTCTCCTACACTGGCTAGGCCAAGACCCTGAAGTCACACAGGTTGCACAGGTTTACATGGTCTTCTCTATCCCAGAGCTCCTTGCACAAGTTCATCTCAATCCATTGAGGTCTTTCTTGAGAACACAAGGCTTAACAGCTCCACTAACAGTAGCTGCATCTTTTGCAGCCATTTTACACCTTCCAATAAATTACTTCTTTGCTACATATTTGAAGCTGGGAGTGAAAGGCATTGCACTAGCCACAGGTTTGAACTCCATAAACATGATCCTAGGCTTAGTGCTTTATCTTCTTCTGTCAGAGAAGCCTCTAAAACCTTGGGAAGGAGCCACTGTTCTCTCTTCTTTTCGTGATTGGAGACCGTTGCTTACTCTGGCATTGCCAAGTTGCATCTCAGTGTGCTTGGAGTGGTGGTGCTATGAGATAATGCTCTTCCTATGTGGGCTTTTGAGTAATCCACAAACCACTGTTGCTACCATGGGTGTCCTGATTCAAACAACTGGGTTCCTATATGTGTTCCCATTTTCATTGAGTGCTGCCTTGACAACACAGATTGGTCACTCACTAGGTGCAGGGCAACCCTTACGTGCACAAAGTACAGCCACAATAGGACTTTTCATAGCATTTGCATCTGGGGTCTCAGCCTTTGTTTTCTTGATGTTTGTGAGGAAAGTGTGGGGGAAACTCTTCACGACTGAGACACAAATTGTTGATATGGTCACAACCATACTTCCAATTCTGGGGTTGTGTGAGATCGGTAACTGGCCTCAAACTGCTGCTTGTGGGATCTTATCAGGGACTGCACGCCCTTATGTGGGTGCAAGAATAAACCTTTGTGCTTTTTACTTGATAGGGTTGCCAGTTGCAGTTTTTGCTGCTTTCATGCACAGATACCAGTTGAGGGGTTTGTGGTTTGGCATGTTGGCTGCACAAATTTCGTGTTTTGGAATGATGGTTTACACATTGATTCAAACAGATTGGGGGCATCAAAGTAAAAGAGCTGAGCAACTGGCTCGAACAACAGATGACGAGGAAAATGTAAATGATGATGAGGAATGTGGACTCCTTAATTCTGATTTATGAGACATTTAAATCAATTTTGCATATGATAGTCATGGGTACATAACCACTTTCACAAAAACCTTGAGTTATTGAGATTTCTATGTAAAGCTAACGCGGAAAAAAAAATAAAGACTAGAAGTGATAATATTATAAAAGGCAAAAGAGAACAAATTTGATAACTAAGAAACACAAAAATATAGAATGGTATTGGGCCCAATAACTTTATTCACTCCGATAAACATTGTTAAAACACATTCAGTTTTGCTATTAACACTCCCCTATTTTAGTTATTTTATTTAAAAAAACAAAATCTATCGTATATGCATTTCTATGAATTTCTACTGCACACAAATATGTGTGTGTTTTATGTGTTGGGTGTACTTTAAAAAAACACGTTTTCATTTTATATCATGCCACCTTAAAAAAGAAAATGTTGATTAATTTTCATGAATTCCTAACCTGTGATAGTTGGAGAAAATGACTTAGGCTAGAAAGTCCAATAAGAAGAAGACACTGATGTGAAAGAGATGAAGATTTATTTCTACAAAACTCTCCATTTTGGTACTTTGAAAAAATGGAACAAAACAATATTATATTAAAAAAAAAAAAAAAAGTGGTTATAATGTTAGTGTCTGAAATGATCATTCGTTCACTATCATTGATGGTAGTGATTATAGTGATGTATAATAAAATGTTGGCTTTTAATCTTGTTGGAAATTTTGTATAAATTAGAGATTAGAGAAGAGATTAAATTATGATATACAAGTGGATTGTATCTCATTTTACAACTAGTGGTGTGAGATTGAGTGGAAGAGCGAAAAGAAAAGAAAAAAAAAAGAGAGTGAAAGACTGAAAAGTGTATTTTTTTTCTTTTGGATTGAAACAAAAAAAAAAGAGTGAAAAAAATAAATAAATAATTGTAGTTGATTTGATTGCTATAACAAAAGAATTGCTTTGTATAATATATATTTAAAATATAATTGATAAAATAACTGTTTAAAAACAATTTAATGTAAAAATAATTTTAAAAATACAAATTGGACTTAAAATAAATTTTAAATAGAAATGAAAACATATTATAACATTTAACCAATAAAAAAAATATCTTTTATTATTTTAGTAATTATTATTTTAATTATTAATTTACAAAACAAAAATATGAAAAGTTCATAATCATAAATTGTTTTACCATAATCATTTATATATTTGTTTCCCATCAAATATGCACAACATTATACCGAAAGTTCAAAGAATATTTTTTATTAGCATGTTTATTTTTTCTCACATTTTTATTTGCATAATTTTTCTGATCTTTTATTTAAAGTTTATTTGTAAATATGATATGTAAATTTATTTTAATAAGCTTTATGAGATTTATTATATTATTCTCTTTAGAACACATAAATATATATTTTCATTACAAAAAAAAAATCTAAGGTATTTTAGTTATTAAAAATAACTAATCACAATTTAACTACCAATTTAAAAAATTAAAAGTTATTGATAATTAAAATAGTTTATATTATAAATAAAAAAATAATCGATCTCTCAATTAGATATCGAAATAGTTTCTATCATTAATTGATTGCTAATATTAATTATCAAAATTTTAGCTATCAAATAAATTTTTTATATTTTTTTAATAACATTTGCAAGTAAAAAAATTTTTTATAGGTTTCTTGTGAATTATGTCTATCAACAATTTATTGAAATTTGAATAAAATTATGCATTTTTTATAAATATTTTTTTATAGTATAGCAAATTCGATTAAACCAAACAAGCTCGTTGAATTGATTCTAATTTGAAAAAAAATCATAAATCTAAATAAATTAAAATTAATTAATTTGATTTCAATTTTCTTCGTCTTTATTTAAATTGATTCGTTGATTTGAGGTGTTAGTATAAATCATTAATTTTATTTATAATTTTTTAAATATTAAACTTTCGCTTTTTAATTAAAATATTATTTGTAGATAAAATAAATGAGGTGAGTGACATAATATTAAATATACTAAAACTGTAAAAGAGATAAAAAAATTAAATAAATAAAATTTAAGTGCCATTTATCATAATATCTAAAAAAGAATTGTATTTCTTTTTCAAAATACAATTAAATAAAACACTGGGTATGACTTTTTAAAACTCGTAATCATCAATTTCATTGTCACAAAATTCGTCATAAATTTAGTATAAAAATTGGTATTATTTGTTATGAAAATCATAAAAATGTAACAAATTAGAATGATTATATTATCAATAAAATTACTTTTATGATGATAATAACCAGGACTGTTTTTGTTTACTGGCTACATAATGTCTTCGTGTGACACTTTAAGATCAAAGTAATACTACATAGAAAAAATTATTAAATAATAATTAAATTTAAAAACTAAAAATTATTAGTTATTATACTGAAAATAGTTAAAACTTGTTGATTAAGATTAAAGATTTATTTAAATTTCAGTTTAAAAATCAATTTTAATTTTTAATATAATAAAGACTGACGTTAAATGTGTAAAGATAAGATACGATAAGAAGAGATAAAAGAAAACTTAGATATATATGATCAATGGAGTGAAAGAACATATGAAAAAGAAATCAAAAAGAGGAAGTTACACATAAAAGAAAGAAAATTTAGAGGAAGAAATTATAAAAAAATTCCAACATTCTAAAAGTACTTCTGACTGAAATTCTAATGTCTCATTGGAATTCTAACATGTGACTTACATTGAATTACAATTATGATCATCTTATCTAATAATATTTATATTATTTAATTTATTTTTAATTATTATTGGTCCAATTTATTGGTTTATAATTACGTCCTTTAGTTTATCTCCATATAAAAAATAATCCTGTATATTTATTTATAATTATAATATTTAATTTATTTTTAATTTCGTACTACATATTATTCATTTAATTTATCTCAAATTATATATTTGTCATATTTTTTAATTTATAATCATATCATTTAATTTATATATAATTACACATTTGTTATCTTTACTCAATTAATATTTATGTGATTTAACTTTTATATATATATATATATATATATATATATATATATATATATATATATATATATATTTATTGTATATTGATCTCTTTATAAAATTTATGATACTGTTATTTAATTTACTTCTAATTATGCACATATTCTTTATATTATTTTATATTTTTGTTATCTTGTGATATGATCATCCATATCTGATTATTATTCAAATTTATTGTTTTGATTATTATTTTATATTGTATTGTATTATTTTAAACATCATTACTTATAATTAAAAAAAAATACATATAAAGTAATAACAGAAATACATATTTTTTATTTAATAAACTTTGATAAGAAAAAGGTTGTTTATATGTTATATCAAAATTTTTATTGTGGTATATGTTTAAATGATTATTAGTCAAGATAAATGTAGCATGTCTTAATAAGCATATGATCCTTGAAAGTATATAAAAATTAAGACCATGTTAAGGGTATATGTTTAGAAAATCATAGTTTGGTAAATTACGACAGATGAAGACGATGTTAAAAATCAAGGTAAATATATGGATAGTTCAAAATAGTACTCTAGACTAAAATATTTATAAGTCAAACTTAAGACTATCTAGTACCTAATTAACATTGTTAATGTTAGGTAATGAATATATACATCTTTTTGTCGGTCAATACATTTTTCATTATTTTTGAAAAAAATAATTATGATTGTACTAATATTTTAAATGAAAAATATTCAACTATTCAATCACTTTCAAAGTAACTTTTGGTGTTCATAGAGGATCATCAAAAGTGGAATATGAATCCATAGAATCGATAAAATAAGATTAAGTTTTATAGTTGTCATTCAAATCCCAAGCTCTCATTATTTGTATTGTGTGTTAAATTTATTGAGATTGATATTAAAGGCTTACAAAACATGCTCATATAAGAGTTGTTTAAAAAAAATCAAGAGATGTCTTATAAAATGTTGAGTAATAGAGAACTTAGTTGTAATATATCTTATTGGATAATAGTAAATATATAGATAATCTTTTATTTTAAGGTAGAACTTATTATTGTACAAAACTATAATATGTTTTTGTAATATAGTATGAATAATTATATGTATGTTATGATATGATTAAAGTTCTCTCTAAGAAAACTTGTGAATGTTCTCTCTAAGAAAATCTTCTTGCACAAAAAAAAAGTACTTTGGCTACCCAGCGTTTACCGTGGACACGATAACTGGCACACCAGAGGTGCATCCTTCCCAGTCCTCTCGTACTAGGGAAAGGTCCTCTCAATGCTCTAACGCCCACACCGGATATGGA
>Ga0214542_1001449_pt1:0-30000 | contig 48581 bp, 19 predicted proteins | sample CNSS1metaG_FD_160096 | JGI IMG/M metagenome (GOLD analysis project Ga0214542, IMG submission 160096) | Root nodule microbial communities from cowpea collected in UCLA plant growth center, Los Angeles, California, USA - CNSS1 | ecosystem: Host-associated > Plants > Roots > Nodule | place... | reverse complement strand
ATCATAAGAGATTGGCTGAGAGAAACATGTCATCTTACATGCAATTATATGCAAGTGTTATACTTTTTCACTTACTGCGCAATGGCACACATGCAAAGCATGGAGGTAGGTGGTTGTGGACGTGTGGTGGTCTCTACTTGTCGATGGTGGAGTCAATTTGAAAGCGAGATGCGTAATAGATTCTCAAGCCATTTTCAGTGAAAGGAGAATTCATTCTCAACTGTTTATAGTGAAAGGAAAATCGATTTCCTTGCTTATGATTTTGGAGATAATTGATTCTTATTCCTTTACATTATTCAAGAATTGATTCTTGTGCTTGTTATTTTTTGAAGAATCGATTCCCATTACAAAGGGTCATATATTCACCACCTAGATCTAAAAGTTGATGAAAATCTCAACGTGACACTGAACTCCCTGGTGGAGCTCAATGATAGTGATGGGAAGCCAATCTTTGTTGGTGTTGGCGAGAGGTGTGACAATGATTTCTCTAGCTGAAGATTTCACTTGCGACAAAGCGAGTCCTTCTCCGTATTGAGATCAATGACGATAATGGCATTGGAACTTGGTTGTGGAGAGCAAGGAGGCACACAATTAAGAAAAAAAATGGATCATAATCTAATGCATTTGATGACACTAGGAGGTTGAGAGAATGGATTTAGATTCAATTGAAAATCCATGACTTTGGTGCTTGTCTAAAGAGTTTCGATAGCTCTCCGATGTATAACTAGAGGTTGAAGAAACTATAATGTTAACAATAATAATATTTATAACAACAAATATATAAATAATAATTATTATACCAATAATAACACTAATAATTATAGTAATAATAAAAATAAAAATAAAAATTTATATTATGATAATAAAAAATAAATAATATTAATATAATAACAATTAAAATAAATTTATAAAATAAAAAAATAATAAAATAATATAAATAAATTTATATATAAATAGTTAAAAAATTAATAACATTCAAAAAATTAATAATCAAAATAATAGTGTAAATAAATTTATATCTTAAATAATAAATTAATAATAATAATAATTAATAATTAATAATAATAATAATAATAATTTTTATCATGGAAACAATTTGATCATTTTAAAATTTTATCTAATGAAACAATTTTTTTATTATTCACGTCGATCAAATTATTCCTAAACTTCCATAAACTTTATTTTTATTATCTTTTTCTTAATATAAACAACCTCAATTTTACTTCTTTTTCTTCTTATTATTTTCCATTCCCTCAAATCATATGCTTAAAACAAACAAAGGTTAAGAGACGACTACTTATGAAATTCACATGCTCATTATATTGAAATTTGTTGAATTGTAAATAAAGATTTGTTAAATGTTGAATTACAATAGGATCAAATACGTGAGTTTTTGTTTTAAGATTAGATTATTGATTGGATGATAAAAAAAATTTATTTGCATCACTATTAAGTTTTTTTATCCTCTTATTTATCATCTATGGTAGTCTATTTAATTTTTAAAAATGGTGTAGCTATTTTTTCATTTTTTAGTTTGGGTGACCCATTTTTACGTTTGCTTTTAAGAAATTTTTATGATAAAAATCTGTGCATGTTTCTACTTTTATCTATATATAGTTAATGTTTTTTCATAAATTCTCGCAAGCTGTTTTTTTTTTCTTATTTTTTAGTACATATTGAAATGTTATTATTGTGTTTAAATTCTCTACGAACTAAACCTATGATTGATAAAAAGTTTATAAATATTTAGACTCTATATTCAAATGAAGAAAAATAACTATATTTATACTAGTTAAGAAAGTTAATAAAATTTGTTTATTTTTTATTTATATAAAAATATTTTTTATTTTAAAATACTCGTTATTATAAAAAAATTATTTAAAATAAATCAACAATATACAAATTCTGGAAATAATACTATTATGTAAAGTTAAAATAGGTATATTTTATTATATTTAAGTTTATCACATGATAAATTTTTTATATTAATATTGTGTTTATTTGGACAGATTTACATTTCATATAGAAAAATAAGAAAAGTGAAATGAATGATTAAGTGATTATAGTTGTTCACTTTAACAGATTTAAAGGAGAGGGAGATGAAAAAAAAAAGGAAATTTCTCTATTTCTAATCCTTTATCAAATGTTATGACTTGAGAGATATATCATACAGATTACATTTATGCCTTCAGTTTATTTTTCAGTTTAATTATGGTTATAATGTAAAAATATAACTTTTAAAATGATGTTTATAAAAGTAATTAATATCAAAAATTTCAAAATTGTTATAAAAAAACTTTTAAAATTAATTATTAATTATTAATTTTTTTATTTTGTTATAAATATTTTTTATTAAAATATGTTATTTTAATTAATTTATTTTCACATATTTTTTAAAAATAAATCTAATTCATCTAATTATAATTTTAAACTACTTTTAAAATCGAAGAAGATTTGTTAATTTTATTTTTCTTTTTATTAAACTTAATTTTTAATATATCATATCCATCAAATCACTCATAATCTTTGAAAAACTTTTATTTTAAACTCAATTTCACTTCTAAATCTTTTTAAGTTAATATAAACTTTATTCTTTAATTCACTAAAATTTATTAACTCCTTTTTTTTTCAAATCAAATATTCACAAATGATATTTTTATATGGAAATTGAAGAAATGGTAGTGAAAATAATATAATATGTTCAGAAGAAGAAAAATATTTAAAAAACTCATTACATTTATTTATTTATTATTATTTACGTATTTTTTGTTTATTATTATTTTTATATATTTTTATTTTTCCTTTATCAATCGATTTTAACTTCTATTTTATTTTAGTTTTTTTATGTGTTTTCCTTTTAGTAACGTATTTTAATTCAATTATTTTCGTCTTTATCACCAAAGGAAAACATTTCAAAAAATACTTAAAAAAAGGAAGAATTTTAAATATACAGTTTCCTCATGTATATTAAATGACAATTGCTTCTGTTAATTTTTTTTAATTTAATAACATTAATATTTTTTTTTTAATTTTTAAATTAACATTTACGTTACTTATAATTTTAATAAATAATTGATACTCACTTATCTTGTTTTCATAAAATCTATCATATTAACTAAAACTTAAATAAACAATAAAAATAAATTTAAATTTAAATTTAAAACATAAAATATAAAAAAAGTAAAGAATTTTGAAAATAAAAATTAAATTTTATAAATAAAGTCATGAAATTGAACACATTATTAAACTATCAAAAATAAAATATAGCATGTATATCTAAAATAAAAAATGATATTTTAACTTATTTTTTTAATCTATTTTTAATTTATTATTTTAATCATCATTAAATTTTTTTTTTAATTTTTTTAAATGATATGATGTGATAATTTAATAATAATTGAAATAATAAATTTAAAATAGATAAAAAAATAGATTAAAGTATTGTGGATTGTCCGGTCTAAAACATCATCCACCAACGACAATGTCCTAACATCTGAACTGCCACATCCGCCAAAATTTTCCAATTTTCCTCCATGTCCTCCACGTGTCTCTCTTGCATTGGTTTCTCTTTTATTTTTTTTTCTTTATTCTTTTTTTCCTCTCTCTCTTCACGCACACCACCACACATACTTTCTCTCTCCTTCCACTTTTCAGTCCTCTCTCTCGTCGGAACAGATACGCTGAATATCTTCTCCTTCTTCCACTCTCTCTAATCTTTCTTTTTTGTCTCAGCAGCACACCCCATTTCTAGAGAGAGAGAAAATTCACCTCATGTCTTTTCCAAAAGCATCAACTTGAGAAGTGTGAGAGTCAGAGTGGGTGGTTTTCACTTTTCATTGGTTTCAACTTTCAACTCTCTCTTGCCTCTCCCACTTTTCTATGGTGTTATTTTTCTGGGAAATATTATTATTTTAAGCCCATGTTCTGGTAAGTTGCTTTTCCTTCTTTTCTTCTCTTTGTTTTGTTCTGTTTCTTATTCTTCTTCTTCTTCTTATCTTGTTTCTTTTACCTTTTTATTTTCTTTGGCCGAACTTCACCTACAGGTCAGCTTCTAACTGAAGCGTAAACAAGGAATATGATATACTTTTTGGGGTGGGGGAAGGAAGAAGATAGTTATTGATTTTTTTTTTCAGGGTCACGTGAGAGGAAAAAAATCGTGTTTTTATTTTTCTTGTTAAGGAGTTTTGTTTGTTGTTGACGAGGGGGGTTTAAAGTTTGAAGAGGCTGTGTGGGGAAGGGAATATTAGCACTCAGTGGAATTGGGGTTGATTTTTACTATGGAGACATGTTTATTTAGAAAGGTAGATTCTGGGGTTGTTGGTTTTGTTCTGTACTTCTTGGATTAAAAAGAGTTGTTTTTTTTATGATTTTTGAACAAAAAAATTGTGGGGATAACGATTAAAATGAGGAATTCGGGTATAGTTTAAGGTCCCATCATGAGTTTCCGAGAGGGAAAGTTAGGAGGAGAAGAGAAGGAATGTGAAGAATCGGTGTTGGGGAGCACTGAATCCAAATCAGTGAGGGAAAATGGATCATTGGCAGCCACACAGCTAACAATTGATGATAATCTATTGGTTGACCCTAAACTACTCTTTATAGGGTCCAAGATTGGTGAAGGAGCTCATGGGAAAGTATATGAAGGAAGGTCAGTGGCTAAACCTTGGATGTGAATATCATGTTTCGTAATTTGTATATATCATGCCTTAATTTCGTTATGTGTTCTTCGAAAATTGTCTGAGAAGTCGTGTCAGATCATACAGTCTTGGGATATTTATCTACACTTTGGTTTTCATCATTATGTATATTTTTGTCCCATTAGCTGGCGGAATTATTGTTTTTGCTTTTCTGTTGTGCTTAAGTGCTAAGTAAGAAGTCAAATGTTTGCTCTGGTGTTTCAGCTAAATCACTTTTTTTACTTTTGTCGTTGAGTAAGTAAGAACTGAGCCTTTGTTGGGTCAAGCAGTAAATAACTACCTGTCACAAATTTCACCAACAAAGTTGCATTTGCCCCTTCTACTGATTTGACATGAGGTTCCACAACACCAAGAAGCACATCATTGGGTTGGTATTGATTTGATTTTTCTTGAGAACAATTGATTTCTGGCACTTGTTATAGAGTGTTGGATTTTTCTTTGTTGTGATGGTTTAACCGTTGCTGGTTTTAGAGTGCTTGTTTAACACTATGCTTGTGTGTTTGCAACAAATGATTTTGCTGGAAGTTGGAGTTATGGTTTATGTGGGTTTAGATTAATAATTTTCCAGGTATGGAGATCAAATTGTGGCAATCAAAGTTCTGCATCGTGGGAGCACTTCTGAAGAAAGAGCTTCTCTTGAAAATCGTTTTGCTCGAGAAGTTAATATGATGTCTCGTGTCCACCACGACAATCTTGTTAAGGTCAGTTCCATTGTAGCAAATTTATCTTTTAGTACTGAATCCCTGGCAATTATGTTAAGTATTGCAGTTTATTTTCCATCATGCTGGTATAATTAATGGTTTATGTAAGACAACAATCTAAGTATGTTTTGTTTCCTCGTTATTATTCTTTTTTGCAGTTTATTGGAGCGTGTAAGGATCCTCTTATGGTAATAGTCACAGAGCTATTACCAGGGATGTCACTGCGTAAATATTTAATGAGTATCCGTCCTAAACTATTAGACCTTCATTTGGCTATCAACTTTGCTCTTGATATTGCTCGAGCCTTGGATTGGCTACATGCTAATGGGATCATACACAGAGATCTGAAACCTGGTATCAACTTAGGCACTTTTTTTATTATCTTTGCTACATTCTCTTCGATTAATGCCATGTTAAAGCATACCTTAGCCAGTAATTCTTTGTTGGAACTTAACTCTTACAGAAAATGGTGGTAGCTTTTGACATGGATGTCATAGTTGAGATCTGAGTATATATTGATGAATAACTATAGTATTAAAACGTGTATCCTTATTCAACTACGTTTTTGAAATTGTCACAAATGCAGACAATCTGTTGCTTACAGCGGACCAGAAGTCTGTTAAACTTGCAGATTTTGGCCTCGCTAGAGAAGAAACTGTGACTGAAATGATGACTGCAGAAACAGGAACGTACCGTTGGATGGCACCAGAGGTATGTTATTATCTTGGGATTATGATGCTATTGTTTATTCTCCTGATTCATGATGCCACCATTAACATAAAATGACAATTGTTGCACTGACATGATATAAGATTAATGGGAGACTCAATTGAAATCATCAAGTTGTAGAGACTGAATTTAATACTAAAACCAGCAATGATGTACACTTTAATTTCACATGTGTTTTGCTAGAATGATGTATACTTCAAAAAATTTTCTGCATCAAACTGATTAATATCATCCAGTTCTTGCTTATATCTCATAATTGCTGCATTTTTTGTTTTGTGTAGTCCTTGCATTTCTTATGAGTGAACATTTGCATTGGCATTGTGTGTGTGTATATCATCAAGTGAGCTTTAATTGTTTTTCTGAGCAGATAAGACCGATTAACAGATTCCATTTTTCTGAATAGCTAAAAGCCATGTAGTAAATACCCCCAGTCTCTTGTAATTTGTTTAGTACAGTAATGCACATATTTAGGATCCTCTAGGGCACCAAAATCTGCATATTAAGAATGTATTATTATAATGGGTTGAATATGTTTTTAGTTTCTGAACTTTAACGTGAAAATGAAATTTTCCAATCTGAAACTTTAATATATTTTGGTCCTTAAACTTTAAAAATAAATCGATATAGTCTTTTTAATCCAATTATGGAATTTTTTTTTTTTACATTTCAAACACGATTTGTACACTCTTGCATTTGAGTTATTTACATTGTTTGATATATTCCTGCTTCAATGTCAGTTGGAAACGTGTTCGACACGTTAAAAAATAAAATTTAACGTAATTAAGTTAAAATGACTATCGGACATGGACGAATTCTAATTTTCGCATTAAAGTTCAGGGACTAAAAACATATATAATCCTATTATAAGTCGGTAGGTTTTGTTTATATACATTGAGCTTGTTTTGACAACTTACACAAATTTTGCAGCTGTACAGTACTGTGACTTTGCGTCAGGGAGAGAAAAAGCACTACAACAACAAGGTTGATGTATATAGCTTTGGAATTGTTCTATGGGAGCTACTAACAAATCGCATGCCATTTGAAGGGATGTCCAATTTACAGGCTGCTTATGCTGCTGCATTTAAGGTATTAAATTCGATATCACTCTGGCATTATCATCAAATATCATTTGTTCAAAGTCAGAAATAAGTGATACAATTTTCTCTATGATATGTGCATATATCATGCATACTTCATTTATTCATACCATATATGCTGTTGATGCATTAAGGTTGATATATAATTTGTTAGCTTCCAAAAGCTACCTTTTGTTCTGGGAATAACTTGATATGTTTGTTGGATCCAGAGTTTACTTGATTTCTGTCACCGGACAATTGATGTCAATTGTAATAATGTTATAATGTTACTATTTGCTAATCATGAAATGGTTTGCATTTGAGATTGCAGCAAGAGAGGCCCAGCATACCAGATGATATATCTCCTGAACTTGCTTTTGTGATACAATCATGCTGGGTTGAAGATCCTAACTTGAGACCGAGTTTTAGTCAGATCATTCGCATGCTCAATGCATTTCTCTTCACTCTCTCACCACCATCTCCTCCTTTGCCAGTACCTAACCATGAACCTGAGGTGGCTACAACCAGCAATGGCACCATTACTGAGTTTTCTGCCCGAAACAAAGGAAGGTTTGGTTTTCTTCGCCAATTGTTTTCTTCAAAGAGGACCAAAAACTAACTTTTAAGTGCTAAATTTTTTAAAATCCCCTTTTGTTGTAGATGAAAAGAGTTGCCATATTCTATATGGTATACAAATTTAGTAAATTTATGAGTAACCCTCTAAGGTGACCCAAAGGATGTAACATGTTCTACAAAAGAAAAGAATGTAGTTTATAGACTTCTGAAAGATTAAGGAAAAGAAAATAGGATTTGTTTACATTATCTACTACATCTTGCTGTAAAGAAACTGATTAGTTTAGACATTTTACTATTCTGAGAAAGGTCATTAATTGCTGTGCAATAGTGATTCATTGTAAAATGATTGTTTCCAGAGGATGGTTTGCGTTAATTTGGCCAATTATGCTGCTTCTATATCCACATTCATGAGCTACATAAAGAATAAAGACTAACCTACATAAGAAATTAATTGATGTGTTTTATAAGAGATTGAACTTTTGTTTTTTGTTTAAGATAATGAATTTATTTGTTTTTTATATGATCAATTTTCTTGTTTTTAATTAATGTAAGTTTTAGATTCATACTTAAGTTTTTCAGATTCTTCTTTGTGAAAGTAAGTTACTTTTATTTTAAAATTAAATCTCTTATTTTAAAAGGGTGATGATATATGCACACTCTTATTTCTATTCTACACCTATACATTATTAATAAAACTATATTTTTATTTTAAAATATAAAATAGTTTGAAAAAAAAAATGAAATTTTATTAGGTGTGAAATAGGGTAGGGAAACTTTATGGTGTTCATATAAAATTTTTCATTTTAAAATTATTCTTTTAGTGTTTACAATAATATTTAGACAAACTAACATAAATAACTACATAATATAAATATAAGAAATTAAATTTAAAAAATCACAAAGATTGAAGGAGTTATAAAATAAGATTTATAGAGATTTTAAATTCAATTTCCCAGTTTTTATTGTTATTTTTCTATCTGTATAATTATGCTTTTAAGCGGCACATATTTCTTGATTTAATTAGTATTTTTTTATATTGTTAAATAAAATATAATGTATTTTAATGAGTGAATTGTCACGTGATTGATTACAACATAACGACACCCTATAAATATCTTGCACACTGGTTTCCATCAGAAAGAGCTGAAAGATGCACAGTAAGTATTGTTTGGATCCAAACAACCGTTTCTGACAATTTTCATTTATTGCGCATATTACTTTACAGAGAATCTCCTTTCGGAAATCTTATTTTAGCTTTTCAGAGTTATCTTTTCTTTCATTCACCAGTAACACATATTTATAAAAATCATAGTTATAGATTTTAATTGTTTCAGTTTTTAAATATTTTGCATTAGAATTCTAAGAACTTTTTCAAGGGTAATTTATTATTAATTGCTTAAAAGGGATTTCACCAATTGATATACGACCTTCTTTTGTTAGTTGCACCACCAATCTTCTTTAATTCCCACATGTAGCCCTAAGCTTGTTGCTTTATTGCTGAGGGAAAGAAAAATATTTTTCATTTCCCTTTCTTTTTATATTTTTATTATGTTTTTGGGAAAATAAATAGTACTTCTTTTTTTGGCACACATGTATCCTTTTTCATTTTATTTGCTTACGAAAATTTCCTTATAGTTACTTTTAGGAAAAATAAAATACAATTATAAGAGTTATGTAAATTAACAATTAGATTTTGGATGATAAACAAATTCTAAATCAAATGAGTTATGCAACCAGAGTCAATTGAAATGAAGGGTGAAAAAAAAAGTGAAATCAAATATTACAATTTTATTTTTGTTTTCCTTGATTATATAAGAGATAAATTTATAATATATACAAATAACAGGATCACAAATGACAAGTTTTTACACATTTTACATCCAATTTTTTCATAAAAAAAAATTAAAACAAAAAAAATTAAAACTTAACTAAGAGGAAAAAGTCTGGTTACTTGAAATAATGCAAATGCGTGGTTACATAAGTTTATGACGCGTGGCTCACGCTAATTTCGATGTGTGGCTTCAAACCTCACATTTATCGTGCTCTTTTTGCAACCAAGTTCAACTTCATTACTCGGTTAATCAATCTGCTCCATCTGCATGTTTTTTCTTTTCTTCTTCCGCAACTAGTTATATAAATAAATTTGGATATGAATAAATATTAGTATTCAATTATAAAATATGGTAAATAGAACTATTGGATACATGTTTTTTATTTAGTATGCTTTATTTATGAATGAATTATTAAAATTTTTATCAACATTATTAATATTTTTTCACTTATAATATTATTTGTTATAAATTTTAAGTTTAACATGGATAATTTTTTCGTCTAAAATTGATTAAAAGAAAATTGGTCGTTAAAAGTTAATTATTTAAGTTTTGGCTACCAAAATGAATTAGTTTATAAATTAGTCTCTAATTAATTAATGTCCAATTTAATGATCAATTATAATATTTTGTTTATAATAGTGGCTATTTTAGTAATTAATAATTTTTAATTTTTTAAATTATTATTTGGCCACTATAATGACTAATTATTTTTTATTTTTAAAATTTGTTTATAATTGAAAATTTTCTTGTAGTGGTTGTTGATGACCCTTTTCAACCAACAAAAACTAAAATTTGGTTTCTCTTGACTGATGAAAATCAAAAAACTCATTATGATGTTAGAACAAAAAATATTATTTTTTTTTCTTTAACTATTGATGAATGTGTATTCATTAAAGGAGATGTGAGATGTATCGGAAGTTATCCATAAAGGGATATATGAAATCAAAAGAGCAATGAAAAATACTTTAACACAATAATATGAAATGTTTATAATACAACCAAGAGAAAACATCTATAATGTGCAAAATAGGTTTAATCAGATAATATATCACCTTTTTACCCTTAAAAAAACCTTTGATAGAAGAGTTGAATATCAAATCATGAAGAGCTTAAACAGATTATGACAACCAAAAGTGAGAAATTGTTCTCAGCAAAAAGTAGTGTAAGTAGTTCTTAATTTCAAACTAAAAAGAATTATTATCGCCTTTTAAAAAGTTATATGAGGAAGGAAATCATCTATCCTATTTGAAATAGACTTAAAGAAGAGAATAAATGACTTGAGAATAAATTACAACTATTACAAGATGTGAATGATGATTTGAAAACTAATATGAATTCTTTAGGAATGATTTATTAAAACTCTTCATGCAATTGTAATGAATTTCTCAAGAGGAAACTGATGAGTGTGAGGATTGCAAGAAGCATTTGACAAAAATTAAGTATGTTGTGAAAACTCTTGCATAATTCATACCGAATATCTAAATGCACTCCTCAATTCCCAAATGTGTGTTTTATTTAAATTTACAATAAAAATTATATGTAGAAGATTACCAAATAGAAAATCTAAAGGAAAATAATGTTGTAATATTTTATATTAATGTCTATTATCTAACTCGAAGAAGGTTTTTTCTGATAGTTGATGCACGTGGCATAAGAAAAAGATGGGAATAGATTATCTGTCTAAACATGCAAAAATCTATAAAAACAAACTATATTTACATGTTTTCCTTTCATACACATAGGAACTTCCAAACATATAGGCAGAACAAACATAAGAACCACCAACATGTCTAGGGCTTCCCGAATCCCTAGTTCCATGTTTCACCATGTTCATCAACAAAAACCCTATATTATGTTTGACCCAATAACAATCATGAAGTTGATCAATCTCTTCGTAAACCAAGTTTCTGCAAAGCGATCAATAGTCTGAGGAAAACACGATGGCTGAGAAGGCGAGCAGTTACTGCATGAGTGTGATGGTGTGCGTGATGGTGTTGTTGGGTGTGGCGATGAGCGAGCTAACGTGCTGCGATGTGAAACCTGTGGTGAAAGCATGCGGTTGTTACGTGAAAAAAGGAGGAAACACGATCCCTATAGATTGTTGCATGGAGGTGTTAAACCTGAGAAACAAGGTCATGAACTCTTCCCACAATCAGAGAATAGCTTGCCATTGCCTTCAAGAAGCTGCTAAGAATGCCACTGAGCCTATCAACGCCACAGCATATGAAATCGTTCCTTCAAGGTGTGGCGTTAGCTTGCCCTACCAATTCACCCTCAACATGGATTGCGAAGTGTAAGTAACACATTTCAATTCTTATCGATCTTTTATTAAGTATGATTTTTTTCACATTGATACTTTTTTTCAATCGAAATCATTTTAAATTGTGATTACTCCTCGTATTACTATTTATCATAACAAGACATATCGTCGTTTATCATAACGAACATATTTATTTGACACTTGATTAGGAAGACTTTTGATACAATTTGAACTGGTCACCAATATCATTAATGAGTCTTTCGAAGAAAGATTTAACAGGAAGAGATAATACCAATATAACATGAATCCAACCTATATAAAAAATTGACATTATTTTAACTCAAAATTTTAAAACTATAAATTTGTTAACGTTATTTTTTATAGTGGATGTTCAACTTTCTCATAGGTCCATAAACTTTTAGTCTTTCTGTTTGAGACAAAAGTAACATTATAATATCTTATATGATCTTGTGTATAATTGTTAACAAAATCCCCATATATTGTGAGTATTTTCTTTTACAAGACTTTGAGTTGGAAATAATAAGAACTCTCCAACACAGAAATTTATGAAAGACTATTGGGCATCTAAGTAAAATTTTCAATTAAGAAAACAATACTGTTTTTTCTTTTTTATTTTTTCATAAGAAGGGTGTGATTAGCTTTCTAAAGTTACCTGACTAGTTTTGATAAAAAAAATTCATATCTTTGATTATATAGGAAGTGATTTTGGTTTTGTAAAACCAATTTCTTAATGAAAATTTGTGACCTTTCTAAATTATCGCGAAAGGGGAAATGTCTATAATTAATTTTACGAAAGCAAAATTGATTTCTAGATTGTGTTCGTACTTGGCACAATTGTTTTTAATCTATTAAAAACTGTACCATTTTTGCAATAAAAGCATATCATCTACGTTTTATCTTTTGATATATTAATTAAAGAACACATATTTTGAATATAGATAATATGTGGACTACTATTAATCTGAAATTCCACTTTTAATTTGTTGCAGCATTGGGGGTTATAAGCGGCACACAGAGATGTGAAATGGGGTTCGTAACGCCATACATGCATAGAGATGTGAAATGGTTCTAACATGTGAGTTAATCAGACTCATCAAATTTAAGCCTGACTTGAAAAAATATTTAATTTGTTTAAATATGGATTAAATTAAACCTGATTCATTTAACCTAGAGACTAAACAAGTTTGAGATAGATTGAAAATGAATTGATTTGTAACTCATCAATAAGAATATTTTACTAATTTTTTAGTAAGTTTTTATTATATATATTTATTATTTTTAATTTTGTAAGTTGATAATTTAATTTTGTAAATACTATAATATTGTTTAATAATGTTTGAATAATTTAAATGTTTAATTTATTTGTTATGTTATATAAATTGAAACTTTAGTTTTCAGTTACTAATAAAATAGCTAAATACTTTAATTATACTATTATAAAAATAAATAAATCAAAACAATTCATTTGATGAATAAATACATAAAATAAATAAAAATAAGTGAAAACCTCCTCAAATAAGTCAATTCTCTTATCTATTAATGTCGGTAGATCATGACAAATTACAATATTTTTAATTTACCAAAAAAATATGTAAGTCAAGTTAATCTAATTCATTTTTGACTCAATCCATAATGAATAAATCTGTATAAACAGAATTGATTATTTTAACACTCCTAACCTATCATAATACATTCATTTAAACTTTTATCGTTCTCAGTGCTATTTATATATTCAAAGTTTTTTTTTTCTTTTATAAATGATTATATACAATTTTTGTCTATGAAAAATTCAACTGATTTATTAACCACTTTTTAAGGAGAAAATATTTGATCCTCTAAAAAGTTGGTGATTGATTTAGCAAGAACGTAAAATTGAGGACTCTTCTATACGCTCCTTCTATTACTAGAATTTTAATATTTTATCAGAATCTTCTGCAAGTTGTTTCTATAAAAGTTTGTAAAAACGTTTTTATGAATTCTCATGCGAATTTTAAAAGTTTTGAAAAATGCTTGTATAAAAATGTCACGAAGTGTAAAATATTTTAATAGTACATATAAGTTACAAAGTGAATGATACTTTAAAAGATAAAATTAAAGTTGTGAATTTTTTTTGTCTGGACTGGAATTAACTAATCGTGATTTAGCTCTTGTAATTTTATTTTACTTTTATCTTTAAAAAACATGAAATCAACATTTTTTATCATTGGTGTGCTGTAATATAAGTTAGGTCTAATTATTCGTAAGGTACCCAATTTGGTTCAAGGATGTCAAATTGGTACCCCACGAAAAAAAGATGTCAATTTGATACCCAAATAAGTTTAAGTACATCAATCAGGTGCATTCCGTTAAATTGTCAAAAACGGCGTTAAATTTGTGGTGATGTGGCAATGCATAACGGATATGTGTCATTGAAAGAAGAAGATGTGTAAAAAACCAATTTTACAGTGTTACGTGTACAAATTATTGAATGAATGGTAATGGTGAAGTTTGAATTTGTCCTAAGTCATTTGTGGTTGTTATCTTCTTCTTCCTCTCCATTTGCTTATTGGTTCAGACCTAATGAGGTGGTTTCGTGGTGTGTGATTTGTAGTTGTAGAGGTGCTTTCCAATCAATTTTGCAAAGGGTTGTGCGTGTTCTTCGTGGGCATAAAAAAATAGTGTATCCTCTAAACCTAACCCTCTTCCTAGTCCCAAATATACCCTATTAATTTTTCCAATAAAAACAAAGCTTCCAAGGAAACCCTAATCCCGGGTTCCTTTCCCACTCCTCTCGATCAATATCCCCTGGTGTAGAAACTTCAGATCCCTAAAATTCCAAACCTAAAAAGAAACATAAAAGATTCAGAATATTTAGAAATTGGCATTGGCATTGAAATTACCCTATTGTAGCAACAAATGTCGCTGTACAGTTCAAAGAATAAAAGCAACAGAAAAATGAAAGAGGAAAAAATTAGAAGCTTGGTCTAATGTGACTGTGTCATGAATCGGAAGGGAGAGGAAATGGGAATTTAGGACTCACAAATTCAACGTCGATGATGAAAACTAGAAGATGAAAATCGATGGAAATGGGAGCTCAATCACACCTCTCAAAACGATTTCACCTACGCTTTGCAGAAATCCCCAAATCGCATGAACTTCGATCATCTTCTCACTTCTCACTATGCTTTTATGCTTTTCTTGACTCAGGGCCACTTTGAACATTATATTTTTTTTTAATTCATTTCAAATATTCCTATTTTTTATTTAAATTACCACGTCACAAATAATTGGTATTCAACGTGTCAAATTTTTGTGTCAACGGACTCTTTTAATTGGTCAACGTTAATGACTTTAACGACGTTAATGAAAATGGACTTGATTGATGCACTTAAACTTATTTAGGTACCAAATTGACACATTTTTTTCGCGGGGTACCAATTTGACACTCTTGACTCAAACTGGGTATCTTACGAGTAATTAAATCTACAAGTTATTATAACTCCTTATATTCTATCGAGTGATTATTTCCTAAAACGTCACATGTCTTATTTTATTTTTATATTTGTAATTTTTTCCTTAGGCATCCGGCGAAGAATAAAAAATATAAAATGACACCTAAAATTGTATAGACATGTGTATAAATTATAAATAAAAGTATCTCATGGTAGTTGCTTACAAATAAATAGCAAACTCGTTAAGACAACCAATTTTGTTTTATTTTGTTTTCAAATTCAAATGAAATACTATACAGAAGACATATAATAAATTTAACGTTGTGTCTCTACTACTTTACAATGGCCTACAGACGAATCCCAAATGTAAAAGGAAAGTTTAAGATAAGGTGATATAATGTACTAGTGTTAGTATTTTGTTAGGTACTTTATTGTGACAAAGATATCAGTAACACTTTTCAAACAAAAAGTCAAAAAACAAATGTTAGACCAACAAAATCTAGAAGTAAATATTGTTAATGATACATTATTCTTTGATGTGGTATCAACAATAAATTGATTTTTTGACATATGATGTAGTTGTTCCTATACCACATAAGGGTTAAGAATAGACACATAATAACCACAACACTCCTCTTATTTTATGATTACATGCTCTTTGACATCAAAGCTCGATTATGTTGTGTTCGCAATTGAAGAATCTAAAGATAAACTCTTCTTTGATTAACTACAAAATTCTTCGGTGGTGCTTGAGAAAAAGATGAACAAAATCAAGCTATATATAGTGGAGGAGCAAACATTTAAAACTTCTACCAATACTAGTTCTAGAGGCTCAAGGAAGGGGTAGGCGTATAGGTTGAGGAAATAGAGAAATTCCAGTAGGAAATACGAAAACAATAGTGACTAATTTCAAAGCAAGGGCAAAGATATGAAGCATGATAAATCCAAGGTAGATTAATTTATTAAAGAGAGGAAAACTTAGTTGATGGTTGTTCAAGATGCGAACAATATTGAAGCAAATGTATGGTATGTGGACATATGTTGTAACAACTACATGAGTATTACTAGAAGTTCCAACGTCTGACTCTATTGATAACTGAATTATCCATATATGTTGATAATCTTCTTAAATTTTTTAGATTTTCACTTATATGTAAAATATAAACCACATACTTTTTTTTTCAAATTATTAAATAAAAACTCTAATTATCTAAAAAGATAATAATAAAAATACCAATAAAAGATAAAAACAAACAAAGTAAAACATGATAATGACAATGATAATGTCAATTATAACTTGATAAGTAAAACATAATAATGTCAATTATAACTTGATTTTGTGTAGAACAACTATTCATTGTTTGTCGATAGTCAAAGTGTTATTCATCTTAGTAAAATTCATTTTTTCATTATAGATCCAAATATATTGACGTAAGGTATCATTACTGGACAGATGATGCTTTGGATGTCAAGTTGTTGAAGTTGGAACTTGTTTTTTTTTTTGTGATTATTGTTTTCATTTTCTTTTATTGTTACTTCTCATAAATTCTTACAACTTTGGAGGAATTATTTTTGCTGTATACTTTGCTATTTTTTGTTGTTAGATATTATTTCCCATTAACATTCACCCATTAGCACTTTTGTAACATGTAAATTACAAGTCAAATACACTTATTAATTACTTGATTATGTAACTCATAATATATTCTCGGTCTAACTCATGATATCCGTTCATTCTTCATTTTTTTTAACATTATAATATTATTAATTGAATATTTAGTCATCAATAATAAATATTATGAAATTTTGTAATCTTAGGTATAGAAGAGTGGTTTTGTATTAATTTTTAACTAAACAAAGCATTAAAAATAAAAGGGCTAGAGATGATGATATGTAAATATAAATATATAGAAAATCCAATATCTCATTGGACAAACAACAAGGTTATAACATTGATGGAGATGGAGTTCATCACCCATAGCATAAAATACTCTCCCTAGCGGGGGGATTCAGACAATGGAGGAACTTAAACCATCTTTATTCCCTCTCTGTTGCTTATTATTGCCGAATAAGTATTTATCATCACCAAGGGTTGATGAACCCTTGTGCGAGCCGCTCAAGTTACCCTACAATAACCAAAATTCGATGTCAGTATCCGTATAAATATACTATATGCATGAACTTTTCATATATGGAATGAAAAGTAGAGAGTTATATAAACACAGTGATGAAGAGCATTGAGTGGTGAACGTTGATGTGAGTGATCTTACTTGTTGCAATCGATGTTGGGGCTGATCTTGTAGGGCAAGTTGACCCCACAATTGGTAGGGAGGGCTGCAAGGCGTGGGAGATTGAGTCCAGGAATCCTCAAAGAAGTGTTTTTGAGGCAGGTGCAGACCGATCGTCGATCTGGGGTGGACTTGGCTTGGTCGTTGATGCGCTTCACACCGTTGCAGCATGGTGCTGGGATTGGTCTACCGGCAGGACCCGTTAGGTAGGCTACGCATGGTGCCACAGTTATTTGCACCGACCCACATGGAATCTCTGCTTCTGCCAACGGAATAATCTCTCCAAAACCTAGAATCAGCACCAGAACCACGCTTGTAACCTGCAAAACCAGAGGGGTAGCCATGTTGAGGTTGTGTTGTGTTGTGGTGTGGTTTGTGAATATTTGAAGGGGTCTTTATAGAGAAGAAGGATTGAAGATGGGATTGTTAGATTATGAAATGTGATGGAAGTTGGAAGTAAGGAATGGTAGGTAATCACTGGCTGGTTATCATTTAATGCAAGAATTGAATGGCAGATAACCGGTACCTGTAATAATGTAATACAATGGTAATGTGCATATCATATCACCCTTTTCTGCTTGCCCTAAAATGAGTTCGTGGACACTTTCCACAGAAATAAAGATATTCACGTTTGTGCTAACTTATTTGTCTGTTACCCTCCAAGTTCAGCTCAAATTTTAGCCAATAATTATCTGCTCTCTGTTCACTTACTGTTGCTGATATGATTGAAAATCCTTTTACTGTTTTTCGGATGAAGAATAGAAGCAGGGTACTTCAATTCGGAGAGCTATTAAAATGTGTGTGAAGATTGGATTTAGCATCTGAAACTTTTACAGAGGGATTTCTGTGTGTTCTAAGTGCTTCTTCATATGTGGTAACGATGAAGAGTCTGTGTTATTTTTTGAATGTGCTGTTAGAAAAATCTGGTGATGGTCATATAAAGTTTTTGCTGATATGCATTTGGGTGATCCACTGCTTGTAGTTCATTTTTTTTCTTCAAATGGCAGCAAGTCCTTTAGTTAAATTGCTGAGATTAAATGCTATTACTGGATGTGTTATTTGTTAGTATTTTTAAAGGATACAGAGAAGAGTGTAGTGATAGTTTTCTCTCTTTTTTGTGTGTTTATAAAATCTTATTTATGCGGAGCTAATGGGTGTGATTTTAGTAGTAGAATATGCTTATAGTGTTGATTTTATGAAGTGTGGATTTGAAGTGACTTTTTCTTGATTTGTTTGGCCTTCTCTTCTTTTTTGGTGGTTTTTGGATGAAGAAAATGTTTGCACTTGTGTAAAAACATTCTTTCATATATTTCAAGAGGGTAATCATTGTGAGGAGAAATATTGTAAATAGGAAAAAACTTACTTGGTATAATAGTTTAACTCTAGTCATAAGCCTTAATTTTTTTCATAATATATTTAAGCTTTCCATATTCAAAATTGTATATTTTTTTGGGAAATTTACTTTTTACATAGGTTTGGTTTGCTCCCCTTCATGATTTTTATTATTTATTTGTTTTTTTTAATACATTTTTATATAATGACAAATAATAAATCTTTTTTGGAGTATTCATTTAGATGTTAAAATATATAATAATGTCTAACACAAATTTTATAAAAGAGAATAATAATTAACAGCTATCAGATGAAAATTTAATAATAAAAGGTACAACTCAAAAAAGGGAACAAGAAAAAAAAGTATAAGATAAAATCGATATAATTTTTTATAAGCAAACTAGAATCAATAATGCGTTGGATGAAGATAGTTATAAAAAATATTAATGTTTGAATATTTTTAATTAGGTAAGAATGTGGAAATATAATATAGAAATAAAGAATATTTGAAAAAAAAAAAAAAACGTAACTTAAAAGTGCAAGATTTGAAAGATTACTGGTAAGAGAATTACGAAGTAAATTAAAAACTTCCAATAAAATATTACTTTTGAACAACTAAATTCAATAAGTAAATCATTTATCTACAAACAAAGAGTACTACTTCACCATCTCTAGGATGTACTAAAAAAATTACAACACTCTAAATGTATGAATTATAAATCATTAATGATAGATGATAGAAGTTTTATATTAACTAGAAATAAAATCGATTTAAAGTACATAACTGGGTGAAAATTTCACCTTACAAATTGATTTTGTAAGGTTAAATTAGATTTGAAATTTATTTTTTAGTGTAGTATCAGAATCATATGTTAGAGCCTATTTTAATGAAATTTGATATTTGTTGGATCTATTATTCCATCGGCTATTGGATTAATAGGTTAAAGTCTATCTTAGTTAAATTTAATATTTATTAAATCTATTGTTTCATCACCATGTCTTGAAATGTATATACCTTGGTGTGTGTGTGTGAGAGAGTGTATTAAAAATCTCATACTAACTAAAAATAAAAAATTTATAATATATAAGTAAATGTATACTTTTTCTTATAAATTAATTTTGTAAAGTTAGTTTAGACTTAAATTTCATTTCTTAACGATAAACTATAACGATTACTATTATTAAAAAACATGCAAACTTTGAGTCTGGCACCTGCCTATATTAACGGTGCAAGATATGAATAAATAATTGAGATCATAACGAATTATCCTCTTCTAACCTTTTTCATGATATGGTTTTCATGATTTGCTTAAAGACTCTTTCATTCAACTTTCTATAATGTTTTCCATTTTGTATAAACTCTTTTTTTTTTATGTAACTAATTCACTTAAATTTTTAACATTTTATTTTTCATTGCAGGGATTTATTGATTATTCATATTATACGCCTTTTTATTTTATTATCATAGAATCATATCATATGTCTAATTCTATAAAAAAATATGTTATATATGTCCATTTATACCATGAACAATATTTAAATTCCGTTATTTGTACTAGTATTGTAATTTTTTATTTTAAATGTACTAAAATATTCTAATATATGTTATAATTTGAATTGTTCTAAGTTATTACTTACGTTATAATTTCTCTACCATATTTTAAAATTTTAATTTTTTTTATAATTAAAAATATTAAAAAATAGACTTTAAACCTAACTCAATTTTATGAAACTAAATTGTAAGGTGAGGTTTGCACCAAATTATATTTTGTAAATTTGTTTTAGTTGTGGTAAGACCTTCAACATGTCTACTTTACCTATAAGGCATATACATCTTGAATGTGAAACTATACATTATTAAGATTAAGAATTCAAGGTGAATTCAAGTTTTATATTGGATAAAAATTAATAAGATAATTAATTACTAGTATATAAGTAGAAATGACAATAAATTCATTTTTAAATTCTTTATTGCATTTTATTGTGGTGTTCATAAGCTGTGTCTTTAATGTGTCTTTAAAACACATTGATGGACATTGATTTTAAAATTTATTAAAAGATTTCTAAAGTATCAACTTCTTGAGATTCTAGATTAAAAATGTTGTCCTAATATTTTATATAGTGATGTATACATCGTTGAGACAAAAAATTAAAATGTTTTAGTTAAGTTTGAATCTATATTTAAAAATATTTAACCTTTGTGTAATGTATTTTTACATTTATTATAAAAATTTTATATCACTAATCTTTTAGTGGCGATGCAAACAAATATTTTATTTTCATACATAACAAAAATTGTAGCTGGATTGTTTCTCTTCTCGATCAGTTTATTTCTTAAATATATTATCTTGTAAACATGATTATATTGTTTAATAATTAATTTCTAAATTAAAATCCATTATGATATAAAGCTATTTTCCAAACAAATGGTTTAAAAACTATATTTTGTTGTTTCATGTTTTTCTTTTTTTTTCCCTGATATCTGCACGCCAACAACATCACATGGAGAAACTTTTTGTGGTTAAATGTGAAAATGATTTGAAAAGTTTCGATTTGGAATATGAATACTTAAATGTGATAAAAAGAATTATAAACAGTAATGCCATCAGAAAATGCCTGTAAGGATGTGTTCTTTTGTGGATGATGATTTGAGGGAGAGGGAGATGATTGATTTGGGTTAATTAGAAGGTGATATTTATGTTGTTCTTTTTTATGGATTTGGGGGTGATATTGAAGTGGATTTGAGAGTGATTTTTGTGAAAATTTGTGAAAGATTTGACTGATATGACTAAAAGAAAATTAAATTTAATAGATGAAAATGTAGAATGACCTAATTGTCCTTGGTGTTAAAAAGGTATAATAAAATGATATTTAGATAAGTTATAATTAGTTTCTCATATATTATTATCATAAATAAAAATATTTTAAATATTTATTTATTGAAAAAAAATAATATTAAATTATATTTGATTTAGAAAATTTAATATTTTAATTAAAAAAAACATTTCCAACCACAAAAAAAATACTCTAATATAAGTAAATATTTAACTCACCCCGCACCAGTTCACCACTTCCGAACCAACTTCGTGCTGGTCACCGTCCCTCTTCTCAACAACCAGTGGTCACGTCCCTCTTTATGCTTCTTTTCATTTGAATTCCACGACTCCCAGCAGCATGTTAATTTATTTGAAATCATGTTAATTTATTTGAAATAAAATACTGAGGGTAATTATGTAAAATGACTCTTAATCCCTCTCTGATCTTTGCCTATCAGAGGGATGCGAGAAATCCATTCATCCCGCAGATCATCGCTCTGGATCGCTTTTATATCATTGAAAAAGAACATAAACATTCTGTAAATTCATCGTTTGCTATCACTCGTATACAGTATTTAACCCCATCAGAACACGGTCTAAAGGTGGATCATATTGTCTCTTAGCATAAAAAAGATAAAATTACACCAAATTATAACTTTGTCCTTACAATTGTAAACCTTTCATAGTTTATTAGATGGTGAGTATAGTCGTATAATGTAAACAAATCTTGTCTTATATTTGAAATGACATTTCGATATGATATTGTACTTTGACAATTTATTTTTATCCAATCATAAGTGGTTTGATTTAATTTATATATTCAAAATGTTATTTAATTATTGATTTTTATGCAAAAACTCTTATCAATATTTTAATTTGATATGAAATTTTAAAAAATATATCATAAATTCAATATGAAATTAAATCTAATAAAAAAATACATATTTTTTTCTTTCAAATAATTGCAATGACATATTTATATATAGATACATGTATTAAAACAAATAATATTTTTATTTATATCTAAATTAATCTTATCATATCTTAAAATTTTTAATCACTCTTATTTTTTTAGCTTTAACTAAAATAAATTTATTTTAAAATAAATATTATTTCTGATTTTTATTCCTTGTAAGATAAAATTAAAAAAATAATTAAGATTATATAGAAATATAAAATTATATTTAAAACTTAAGTATAAGTTTAATTCATGTAATTTTATAAACATTATTAATAAAAAGTATAAATATTATTTGCAGTTTCATCCATTAATTATTTCATTATTTTTCACTTTTTCAATTTAATTTGTTTCATTTTATTAACATTAAATAAAAAAATATTTGAATAACTTGTACTATTAAATTGATCTTTTTATATCATATCGATTAAAATAAATATGATACAGTTTTTTTGTTCTTTATTTTTTAATTTTCATTTAAATAATTTTATTTTTTATATTTCTAATATTTTTCCTTTTTTTCACTAGAATCATTCTACTACAATTGAGACTGAGAAAAGATATGTAATCAAATTTGAAACAAATTGAATTAATTTGAATATATGGTTGGATTGAATTGGATAAACAGTACAATGAATAAATAAAATAAAATAAAATAGATAATTTTAGTCAAAGTTCGAATAATGAGTTGAAATTTAATGAAAATTTGACTCAATCTAAATTTACATTTTAATATTTTATAAATTTGTAATATATTTTAAATTTTAAATTTTATTTTTAGTATAATACTTTTTTTTTTAAATATAATACATTAATTATTAAAATTATACAGGTCAGTTTTAAGTTAAAATTCACTACATTTTCTTAAAATAAAAATATTTTTATTAAATAATTTAATATAAATTTATAAACTCAATCTTATTACATTATAATGCAAATAACTCAAATCTGATTAAACCAATAAATTAAATAATTATATATAAATTTTAAAATGTTAAACTTGAATCCAATCCAACAAAACTCAGGCCTAACTAGAATATAATACTAACTGTTTTTTCTCTAAATGGAATGTCACGTCATTGATAGGTTAGGGGTTGAACGGTCCACGTAATATTAAAGTCATCTCAATAATATAATTTTGGTACCTTTCTTATCAATAATTGTCAATTACCCCAAACTGTCTTCTAAAATATCTCCAAGCACCATAAAATGATCCATAGTTGTTGTTTGTAGTTTTCAATATGCTAAAATAAGTTCATATGCTATGGCCCTCATAATTAGGACAGCCAAAAAGTCCTAACTTGTCTTTATCACCTTTTTAAAATTATATATATTACATTTAATTATATAGATACTTTTAAATTTTTAATTAATTAATTAATATCCCAAATAAAATAAATTAAAAGAATTCTTATTTTTATATTTTAAATTTTTCCAGAATAATTAGTGAATATTTATAATATAATTTACAATAACATTATATTTTTTAATCTTTAATAACATAATATAATAATTATAATTCTTCAAATTATAATTTTTTATATTTTAATTTTAGTAAATAAATTTTAAGATGGTTTGGCTAATTGGTGAACAGAATAAATTAGTAAACAAAAAATGTTAATCTATTTTTTGACTAAATTGATGGCAGACACGCGCATATGCGCACGTTGAAGATTAGAAGTTCACCTTATATCTAATATTTCAAACAAATGAAATAATATGATAAGTATTTTGTAAAAAAAAAAATATTAACAGTATAATTCAAACAGGTGAATTGAGTGAAAGAAGATTTTAAAAATTTCAAAGAAAAATTGTCTTAAATGATTGAAAAGAGCATTAATTAACACTAAAAATATGAAAGTATTCTCAATATAATGAAAAAAATGAAACATAAAAATATACAAAAAATTTTATCATAATTAAGTAACAAGAGTACGTAAGACCCTAAAAAATGATGTTTTAAAAAGTTATAGTGGTTTAAAATTAGCGAGACTCGATTATTTTAATATTAAAAAGTTTTAGTATAAATAGAATTATTATAAACAAATTTCATTATTTTAAAATACACAATCTCTCTAGAAACCAATTTTCTAGAGTTCTCTGACTTCTTTCTAGAATTTTAAAAAGTGATAGTGGTTTAAAATTAGCGAGACTCGATTATTTTAATATTAAAAAGTTTTAGTATAAACAGAATTGTTATAAACGAATTTCATTATTTTAAAACACACAATCTATTTAGAAACAATTTTCTAGAGTTCTCTGACTTCTTTCTAGAGGTTTTGTCTCTCTTTGGTCGTCTGATTGAAGAACTGAGACCGTAGGATTGATCCTCTCGGCGAGCTCTTCAAATTGGACCAATTAGTTTCTCCAAACATAAAAATATACAAAATTTTTTATCATAATTAAGTAACAAGAGTACGTAAGACCCTAAAAAATGACGTTTTAAAAAGTGATAGTGGTTTAAAATTAGCGAGACTCGATTATTTTAATATTAAAAAATTTTAGTATAAATAGAATTATTATAAACGAATTTCATTATTTTAAAACACACAATCTATCTAGAAACCAATTTTCTAGAGTTCTCTGACTTCTTTCTAGAATTTTAAAAAGTGATAGTGGTTTAAAATTAGCGAGACTCGATTATTTTAATATTAAAAAGTTTTAGTATAAATAGAATTGTTATAAACGAATTTCATTATTTTAAAACACACAATCTATCTAGAAACAATTTTCTAGAGTTCTCTGACTTCTTTCTAGAGGTTTTGTCTCTCTGGTCGTCTGATTGAAGAACTGAGACCGTAAGATTGATCCTCTCGGCGAGCTCTTCAAATTGGACCAATTAGTTTCTCCAAACATAAAAATATACAAAAAATTTTATCATAATTAAGTAACAAGAGTACGTAAGACCCTAAAAAATGACATTTTAAAAAGTTATAGTGGTTTAAAATTAGCGAGACTCGATTATTTTAATATTAAAAAGTTTTAGTATAAATAGAATTATTATAAACGAATTTCATTATTTTAAACACACAATCTATCTAGAAACCAATTTTCTAGAGTTCTCTGACTTCTTTCTAGAATTTTAAAAAGTGATAGTGGTTTAAAATTAGCGAGACTCGATTATTTTAATATTAAAAAGCTTTAGTATAAATAGAATTGTTATAAACGAATTTCATTATTTTAAAACACACAATCTATCTAGAAACAATTTTCTATAGTTCTCTGACTTCTCTGGTCGTCTGATTGAAGAACTGAGACCATAGGATTGATCCTCTCGGCGAGCTCTTCAAATTGGACCAATTAGTTTCTCCGTTCGCGTAAGTTGAGTTTTCGCTCTCTTTTTTAGTCTTTTTTTGTTTTTTATTGCATGCAAACCCTCTTCCGCTTGCATGCAACGTTTTAATCATCAGTATGAGTCTTTGCTGATCAGTGATCATAATGGTATGTCCTGATTGTTCTTGTGATATTTCTATGGGTAGATAGAGCATGTTGTGGAGTTAGAGGTGTGGACATTTTTAAGGCATTGATGTTTATAAAGCTGTCTAAACAGGATAACAAATAAGGGAAGCTAACTATTTTGCTTGAATTTCGTATAGAAATCATTCTGATGACTTTGAATTGCATGATTGAGTGTTGTATGAGTGCTTGAATTGTGTAATTGAGTGTATGATTGGATTGTGCTAGATTTCTGGACTGTTGCATGTGAGAACAAATTGAGAATCTGGTATTTTCGCCTAAGCGAGCAACTCTCGCCTGAGCGAAAACACCAGAAACTCATCCCCGGTCTCTGCGCGAGATCTTGCCTAGGCGAGCCAGTCTCGCTTGAGCGAGAGTCACTCTCATCTAAGCGATACAACTTAGCCTGAGCGAGAATTTGTCCAGAGTTTGGGTTGTTCTCTGTTTCGAGCCTCGTTTAGGCGAGAACGACTCGCCTAAGCGAGAGAGCCCTTTTGCCTGGATGAGACCTTCTAGCTTGGGCGAGAACCTCTGTAGCTGAATTTTATTTATCTGTTTCTAATGGATGAAGCTATGTTTAAATATTAAAATGTGAACTTTGTTATGATATGCATGAATTGTTATGACTGGTAATATGTGTGGTGGTGATATTGCATGGAATTGGATTATGAGAAGATGTGGTTGAACTAGGATTTCAAGGGAAATTCTAAGGGAAGTGTTTAGTGTATGTAAGGACATAAAGACTCAGTTTTGGTTGGTATCCTGACGCTCCAATAGCCATTAAGACTCATGTAGAGTATAATGGATTATGTCGTGAGGAGTAGCAAGAGGTCCTAGTTTGTGGACCCGATCAGTCATAGACGCGAAGGGAACTTACCTTGGGAGTGGTTGGGTGATAACCCCTTGAGCCGAAACTCTGCAGAGTTTGGGAACCTTCACAGGTGCAAGCCACCAAGAGATCCGATGTCGCTTACATAATCCAGATATCGAGTCTAGAGTAATGTATATGTACTGTGTTTGTGATGGCCTATGTGATTCTGGTAGAAATGAGAAATATTGCATGGTTTGTTTATAATTGAATTGCATGATTTTTCTTATCAGATTAGCTTACCCTTGCTTTCTGTGTGTCTGTCTGGTGTTGTATTGTTTTCCTTTTGCGATGATCACCTATTCGGTGGGAGCAGATGTGGTTGCAGTGTCAAAGGCGCTTCTGGAGATGAAGAGTCATTGTTTTCTTGTTGAGGAGGAGGTTTCCAGTGGGAGCTTTAGCAGTGGTCAGTTCAAGTATAGAGTTTATTAGTTTAGTTTAAGTGTATAAGTGATATATTTTTATAGTCATACCTTTGTAAGATTGTATTAATATATTGTGTACACTGTATTATCTATTTTGGAACTATGATGAAACTCTATATTTTTATTAGTTTTAAACGGCTGAAATTGGGATGTTATAGAGTACTTCTCATCCATTTGAAAGAAAAGTTGAAGTTTGTTATTTTTTTCGATCAATATATTTTCTTTGAACATATAAATTACTCTCAAATGAGTGGTAGTTTCTACACCCATTTCTTTTCTTCGCACATCTCGTAAAATTTAAAATTCTTATTTTACCCTTATATTAATATTCTAAAGTTATTTTACCCTTATATTAATATTCTAAAGTGCAAAAGCTTCTCTACTCTGTGTTGCCATTACAACTCTCTTATTGGTTCTCTCTCTTCTTCTGACAAACTTATTCCTTTCATAGTTATTTCTGTGTACTAGGCATGTCTTTACTCCTTTGTATGATTTTTCTTTGGTTACTCCCTCTCCTTGAATCGCTTTGTCACAATTGTCCACAAGAAGTCTTAGACATAGTTGTACTTGCCGAACCGTCTCAACATGTACAGAGCTAGGAGCGATGCTTCGACCTTTCATTGTGCTTCTTTCTCTTAAGCACTCGCTTAGACACCATTAATTTTTTTTTTTGGTAATAATAAGAATATAAAAGTAGAAGGTGCATGCATTCCGGTTCCGGATTAACTATTTTAGGAAATATTCATATTTTAATTATTCCAGAGCGGGTGTTTCATAATGGATTTCCATATCTAGGAATGATTTATAGAACTCTCGTTCTAATTTTTTTTTTATATCCCAGATTGGGTGTTTTTAAAGGTATTTCGATCAATAAATACCATCTAGAATATCCAATTCGAAGTATAATAAAAATTCAAAATAAGTGTTTTGAAAGTTATTTTTATATATGGAAATATATTATGAAAAATTCATTCACAAAATTATTTTTATGTTTTCGATTGAATATTTCAAATGCATTTTCAGATCTGAAAAATATCTTTCAAAATATCCAATCCAAAATTTTTGTATTTTTCATATTGAATATTTTAAAACATATTTTCCAAATATGAAAATATCTTTCGTAACATCCAATCCGAAAAGTATAAAAAATAAGAATTTTTGTATTTTTCATATTGAATATTTTAAAACATATTTTCCAAATATGAAAATATCTTTCGTAACATCCAATCCGAAAAGTATAAAAAATAAGAAAATATAGGGAATTTAATTATAATTTTAATAAAGGGTATTTTAGGATTTACAACTTTTATGGAATTGTAGGAAAAGAAGTAAGGGTGTAGGAAGAAAGACCCTTCTCAAAATTGTATAACTATCTTTAGTTTTATAGATATCATCTTTCATGAAAGGTCAATTTTTAACTGTATCCTAATAAATTAATTATCTTTAAATTGCTTTGACAATGAAAATAATTTTTTAATATAATTAAATCATACAATCTAATTTTTTTAAGAAATATACATGCTTTCCAAAGAAAATAATAATAATAATATAAGGTATGTATGGAGATCGATAAAGTTAAACAATTTTTATAACAAAATTAAAATAAAATAAGAATATAATATAAAATTTTAGATGAGGAAAAAGATTAGAAAGAGGTTAGGTTGAGATGCAAAATGTTTCTTTAGAGAGAGAACGTTCTCACTGCACAGGGCAAGAAAGACTGACAACATATTATGCATTTTTTCTCTCAAGATATAACAACATGTTAGATTGATCGAGTGCACCGAAGGATATCTAGACCATATGAACATCAATATCTTTAAAGATAATATAAAACAAAAGACTGACAATATTTCATATAATTGTTTCTCTAATTCAAAAGTAATATTTATAAGTAGAAGATGGTAAAATAAGAATAAATTGTAATAAAAATTATTAAATAAAATAGTAATTCCTAATAAAGTTAAAATCATTAACCCATAAATAATATATACCTAATAAAGTAAAGTCCATTAAAACAGTATTAAATGTAGGATAATTTATTTATTTATTTTATTTTTAAATTATATTAACTATTTCTAACCATTCCCACATAATTTTAAAAATAAAACAAAACATAACATATAAATATAATATTTTAAAACAAAATATAGTATTTTAGCTAAGGAACTTGGGTTTAAGCCCTACACTTGGTACTTATAAACTTTTTCCTACGAAAATGCAAAGACTTAATTGTATTGAGCTATAATTGGATTTTAATAAATAACACATACAATATCGGTGTTCATTTTAAGTTTTACTAAGTGGTTGTATGTTATCTTATTTCACGAGTATCACTTAGAGACTTGTTCATATCTCACAATGGTTTCTGACTCACACCAATAAGATAACTGTCATTAAATTTATTAAGAGGTATTTTAAAAAGTAAGCATAATATATATATATATATATATATATATATATATATATATATATATATTTTTTTTTTTTTTTAATATATTTATTTATATATTTATTTATATTTATATTTTTTGTTT
>Ga0214542_1001448_pt1 | contig 48588 bp, 33 predicted proteins | sample CNSS1metaG_FD_160096 | JGI IMG/M metagenome (GOLD analysis project Ga0214542, IMG submission 160096) | Root nodule microbial communities from cowpea collected in UCLA plant growth center, Los Angeles, California, USA - CNSS1 | ecosystem: Host-associated > Plants > Roots > Nodule | place: USA... | reverse complement strand
CCCTGATATTTACTAACCTCGCACCCCTGCCACACTTGTTTCATGTTTACTTCATGCACTCTCACATTTACTTCGCGCACCCTGCCTGCTTACTGTATGCACCTCCCATATCTTATAACTCGCACCCCTTATGTCTTTGTTTCTTATTTTTGGGCTTGTGTTTATGCATTACTCGTTGCACCTCCCACATTACTTATGCACCCTACTATTGTTGTTTTTTTTTTTTACTTTTATCTTTTTGTTATTAGTTTTTTTTCTTTTCTTTTCCAAAAAAGGAGAAAATGAAAATATTTTAAATTATAAAAAATTACAAAAAATAGAAAAATTTAAAAACCGAAAAATATTCTTTTTTGCTTTATTGTGTCTGTCCGGTTGCCCGCACCGTGTGACACTCATTTTCAAAAATATCAAAAATACTTTTCTTTCTCTTTTAGTGTCTGTCCGACCGCTCGCGTCGTATGACACATATTTTCAAAGTAATTCAAAAAAAAATACAAAATTTTCAAAATATAAAATTATCAACATTTTAAAAAAGAGTCTTTCTTAAGGACTACGTGATCCTTGATTCTCCATTGCGAGATACGTAGGAGCAAGGCCAACCCTTGTCAGGTTCACCTTCAAAAAATCTAATCGTTTTATCAATTATTTTCCAAATAGTTTTTTTTTATAAATATCTTTTAAAGAACTATGTAACCCTGATTTCTCATTTTGAATGAGAATACTTAGGACCAAGGTCAATCCTTGTCGGACCCAAAAAATTAAAAAAATATTTTTGTTTCATTTTAGCATTTTTGTCTTATTGTTTTTGGGGAAAATTAGCATTTTGAAAATCACATCGACTTTGCATTTTTAATTAAAGGTGCCGCCTTCGGGCGGGCGCTGTAGGGTGCTAACACCTTCCCTACGCGTAACCGACTCCCGGATCTAAAATCTGTTTTTTCGCAGACTTGTTTTATTTTCATGGTTTTCCATAGTTTTTCAGAATAACTATGGTGGCGACTCCAAATCTCTTTTTCAAACCCGTTTTTCTTTTTTGATTCGTCGTCCCGTCGCGATTCCGGTTGCGATAGGTATTCTACTGATTCTCGCATACTAAAAGAAATATAACCAATATGATAAATTTTGATAGCGTTAAAATAATATCAAGCTACCAGAAATCACACAAACTATTGAATACAATTAATCTTTTCTTTGCTGATTTGAGATAATATTTTTTCAAAAATCAAATTTATTAAAAATTTTACATCGAAATAATATAAATTTACATTATATAATAAAATGCAAATCTTATTTTATAAACTAATTTAAAGTTCATATCATAAGCATCCAAATTCTATCTTAACCATATTAATATTGAACCTTTCATATTATCTATTATAAGATCTAAACTTTCATTCACGTCTACTTCACATTCAAATAAAACAAATTTACTCAAATTTCATAAGAATTAATTTTTTAAATTGAAACAATTTTATAATAAAATCACACGCTTTTTGAAATCAAATTCTCTGAATTTTAAGAGGTTAAACAACAATCGTTGCAGAGTTTTCTACGTTTAGTCGTACAAAACCTTTTATTGGTTTAACAGTAGTGCCAATTCATTAAAGAAAGGAAGGAAACTATTAGGAAGAGAAAATGTAAAAAAGAAATGAAGATTCGACTTCAAGCATAATGTTTCTTGCGTACAGTAAGAAGAAAAAGACGGAAAGAACAAAATTGTTGAAAGCTCAGGAATCGGTAGAGCATGGAAGATGCGAATATCATGTGATCTCCTTTTTCTTTTCAAAATAGAACGCATGAAAGACGAATCATCAACTTTTTTTATTATAAACACAAGTAGTAACATTAAAAGGTTTCAATTTACCTTAACACGTGAATTTTTAGGTAACACAAATTATATTAATCTATCCAACATATCCAACACAATGAAGAATATTCTAGTCTTAACATAATAAATTTATATGCATGCTTTAGGAATACAATGCCTAATTTCTTCAAAATACAACTAATCAACCTATATTTACAAGGTGAATTAATATTAATATTAATATACCACACAAATGAGAAACACGAGCGTAAACTATTAACCAAAAAAATGTTGTTTAAGACATTATAATTAAATGTCAGTTCAACTTAGACACACCATTCATAATCTATTCAATTCTTTACCCTTCTATCATTAATGGTTAGAAATTCAAGTGTAAGTCTAAGTTTCACATTGGCTAAAAATAAGAAAGTAGAGCAATATATAAGAATAAAGACCCATAAACCCCATTGCCTTAAGGTTTTAGGTTGAGAGTGATGTGAATATGTTATATGGTTGAGTTCAGATTTTGGATTGAGAGTATTCATATATATGGATCTTGATTAATAATTTTGAAGGAAACATAAATTTTATCATTATCACTAATATAATAAAAAAGCATATGACAATAATTATAAAAGAAATAACACACACACACACACACACACACACACACACATATATATATATATATATATATATAAAAGATCTTGCTTCATTATTTAAATTCTTGAACTCATCAATAATTGAATTATAACTAAAATTTGTAAGTATTTATTTTTCAAATAAGTAAACATATTGTCCACAAGGAATTCATTTTTTTTTTGACAAACAATTTTCATTGTAGAACATAATCTTTCTATTGTAGTTGTATAAACAAAAAGAGTAAAGATAAAACAAATTAAGTGATCGACAAATAAAATTATTTTCTCTTTGTAACATCCCAATTCAGTACATTTATACTATTATAATTGAATTATTACAATTTATATATCAAGCAATAAACCAAATATATAAGCATACAATATGTATTTTCCTATATCGCTAGGAGCTATACTCATTGTTTCGCAACTCTTCTACCTACACCTCCTTTGCTCACGTATAACAATATGATCACTACAAGCGGACAGACCACAAACAAACATAGAAAATAGGGTAAACTAGTGTATATTTAAAACTTCTAAGTTTTAAATGAAAAGAGAATAGACTAACAATTCATAAAATAAACACATAGCTTTCAGAAATCATACAATCTTTATCAAACCTAAAGGCTTTCATGGCCCAATCATATACCAATAACCACATATAAAACCTCTAGAGGGTTGGTGTATTGACTAACACCCTAAGACCTACACCTGTCATTGCTCATTCACTCCCACCTCTCAAGAGTTATAACTATAATATATTCAAGCCTCTTCCCAATCCATAGAGTATGACAGGGTAAATTCTATATCTCACAAGCTATATATGTAAACCATCCTCTATTCTCACTAGTTATTTTCATCTATATGAATCCAATTACTAGTAAACTGATGATGATCTCATTTCAATCCCTATCGTCAATACACCCACACTAAATCATCATTATAGTATTCCCACACTCGAAATAACTACTTCATCATTCCATTCATATTCGTCTTAATTCACATTAACATTACCAAATTGGTAAATATAGTCAAAAGAAAATAGCCAAAAAACAACATATCATAAATATCTCATTCATTACATTCTGATATAATCCTAAATCATCACACCATATCATACCTATGTATTTTACCTCAATCCAAACACATCTCATAGCATAAATCACCTATTATTACATGTTAATAATTCATTATTTAATTTTTATTGCATTAGCATAATCTTCAATTACAATATTTGCATTAAGTATATCAAAACGACAAAAATAATTTCTCTAAGCACAAATCTCTAATCAAAGATCCCAATGATCAAAGTGAAGATTCATATGTTTAGGACCATCTGTCACAATTTTAGCTTGATCCAACGATTAACAAAGCGAGAATTCCCATTTTCCCAAGGTGACTCGAAAGAAGAAACACATACTTGCCCAACAAGAGGTTGGCTCGCGCAATGTGAAAGCCTCCCCTGCCTCTCTACCAGACTCAATTTAGGCAATCGCTTGGTGAGCTGTGAGCTCGCCTAGAAAGTTTGCATAAACCAGACACAAAATTCTATATAATAGATAGTACCACTTAACCATAATAGAGTGCTTTTCCCCTTTATATGAGTCAAAACAGGACCATTATGGTTAAAATGACTCATTGGAGTTAAGAGTTTAACTTCATTGTGCCAATCCCAAAAATCACAACTCAAAGACCAGATTTATAGTTTTAATCCACAACTTAACCTATTCGCACAATTTTTCCCAATTCAACAAAATTAACAGATGAAATTACATCAATTCAACAATTAATTCATAGAGTACCAACAATCAATCAAGTCAACAGAAACCAACATGCAAAAATTATGAATTACCCTCCCTTACTTAGTGTAGAAAAAACCCTTAAATCAAAGATGCTCCTAGTGCTCTAGTTCTCACAGGATGCTCTAACTACATATACATATATAAGATCACATATCTAAGCATATAATTATGATCAAAATTTAATAGAGATTCACTTTAAGGTATTTTGAGTCACATGTATGGGTCATAGAAGTACACTCACATCAAAAAGCTCAACTAACTAAAAAATATAGGAGAGTGGCCTGATTCTGATTGACATTCTAACATGTCAAAAGTGTATACCTCTCCGCCATGTATCCACTGGTGATCTCTAATCATCAAACAAGTGAGAGACAAGCCTAAAGTTAGAGAGAAGGCAAATGAAGTTCTAGAAAAAAGTTTATAGAGAAATAATGGTTGTTACGTAATGAGACTTGATGAACGTCAACTCTATTTATAATTGAAATTTTTATGAATAAAATAATTGAGTGTGTTACTACCGAAATGGCGATGAGAGTGAAACAAAAAACTCAATTATATAAAAAAAAAGGAGTCACCATTATAATTCGGGAGTCAGTTACGTGTGAAGAAGGTATTAAAATCACACAACGTTCGTTTGAATATAGTTCCCTTTAATCAAAATATGCAAAATTAATGTAATTTTTAAAATAATAATTTTCCTCATAAATTAAGCTAAATAGACAAATATGAAATAGTAAGTAATTTTTTTTTTAATCTTTCATTTTGGACCGACAAAGATTAACTTTATTTCTATGTATTCATGTTGAAAATTAAGAAATTCAAAAATTACGTAGTTCTTTTGAAACTATTTGAACAAAATAAATTTTTGTTTGAGTGAACTCGACAAAGATTGACCTTACTCATACTTTGATGTATTTTCATTCATAATGAAAAATCAAGAATCCCATAGTTTTTAATAAACTATTTGTTGGTTAATATTTTTAAATTTGAAATGTTAATATTTTCTAATTACCAAGTAAATACCAAACTCAACATGACAAAAAATTTAATTATCAAACAAATTCGAGATTGACATAATAATTAATCATTTTTTTTAAATTATTGTGAAATTTTAATTATCAAGCGAATCTGAAATTTAACATAATAATACATTTTTTAAGATTTTAAGTGAATGAAAACTTTAATTACCAAGTAAATTCAAGACTTAACATGATAATTAAATTTGTAAAATTTTAAACAAATAAAAATTTTAACTATCAAGTAAATCCAACATAAAAAGTAAAAATTTTAAACTTAGTAGAAAATTTTAATTATCAAAGTAAGTTCAAATTATCGATATTATAATAAAAATGCAATTTGTAATTTTGATTTAAAATAAAGAAAATGGATTGTATGTGAAAATGTGAAGCGACAGAGAGTATGATTCTTGTGAGGTTAAAATAAATTGAAACAAGAGTTAAAATAAAATAAGCCCAGCCCAAATAATAAAAAATTTGAGGGCTGTGAGAATAGTAAAATATAGGGGTTCAAAGTAATGATTGTGAAGCATAAAGATAAGGAAAATGTAGATGTGTATAACAAAACTTGTCTTACAATAAATAAAATGCGGCCTAAGCCAAGAAGATATTAGAAAAATAAAGTGGAAGTGGAATAGATGAATAATAGGGCTGGAACTAGCAGATTGAGAGTTAATAATATGTGATGTAGTGAGCATATTGAAGGTGTAGAAACGGGTTAAGCCTATGTCCAATTTCTTCTTCAACATAAAATATTTTATTTTATTCTATTTCATTTTAGGTTTTTCTTTTTACTTTTTCTTTTCAAAATTTCTTCTTCCTTTCTTATTATTCATCCAAATATGTTCTCTCATGGAGATAAGATATTGTCGGCATAAGCTATGGCTTTGCAGACTCAATCAAATTTGTGAGCGTTTATGTATTTTTATTTGATTTACAATCTCCTTTCTCATCTTCTCAAACGTGATATGAATCCTAGTCTCGATTCACATATCTCTCTTAAGCTACTATGGACAAGACACCACCGACAACATGTCATCGTTATCGTCAATACACCCACACTAAATCATCGTTATAGTATTCCCACCCTTAGAACAACTATTTCATCATTTCATTCATATTCATCTTAATTCACATTAACATTACCAAATTGGTAAATATAGTCAAAAGAAAATAGTAAAAAAAACAACATATCATATATATCTCATTCATTACATTCTCATATAATCTTAAATCATCACACTATATCATATCTATGTAATTTACCTTAATCCAAACACATCTCATAACATAAATTACCTATTATTTATTTTAATTTACATGTTAATAATTCATTATTTATCTTTTATTGCATTAGCATAATATTTAATTACAATATTTGCGTTAAGTATATCAAAACAGCGAAAAGAATTTCTCTAACCACATATCTCTAATCAAAGATCTCAATGATCAAAATGAAGATTCATATGTTTAGGACTATCTGTCACAATTTTAGCTTGATCCAACAATTAATAAAGTGAGAATCTCTATTTTCCCAAGATGACTCAGAAGAAGAAACACAAACTCGCCCAAAAAGAGATTGGCTCGCCCAATATGAAAGCCTCCCCTGTCTCTCTCCCATACTCAATTTAGGCAATCGCTTGATGATTGTGAGTTCTCCTAAAAAGTTTGCATAAACAAAACGCGAAATTCTATATAATAGACAGTATCACTCGATCATAATAGAGTGCTTTTCTCTTTTATACGAGTCAAAAGAGGACCAATCCACTTAAAATGACTCATTGAAGCTAAGAGTTTAACTTCAGGATGCCAATTTCAAAAATCACAACTCAAAGACCAAATTTATAGTTTTAATCCACAACTTAACCTATTCGCACAATTTTTCCCAATTCAACAAAATTAACGGATGAAATTACAACGATTCAACAATCAATTCATAGAGTATCATCAATCAAGAATCAAGGTAGTTATTCCAAACAAAATTCAAGGTGTCGAAGAACTTGTGTGAAGTTGGACTAAGGAAGCGTAAAATCCACCACTGACGTTAATAAGTGTTTCATGTTTTCCTTTCTCCACTATGACTCCATTTTTGATAACAGCAATCACATCTGCATTTTTTATTGTGGATAGACGATGTGCAACCACCACAGTGGTTCTGTTCACCATCACTTTGTCCAATGCATCTTGAACAACTCTTTCTGATTCTGCATCTAATGCACTCGTCGCCTCATCAAGCAGCAATATCTTCGGATTTTTTATTATGGCTCGTGCAATGGCTACCCGTTGCTTTTGGCCACCAGATAATTGGGTTCCTCTCTCCCCCACCAAAGTATCATAACCCTGCCATAGTAGAAAACCAACGAAAGTTCTTAACCCAACAACAACAATTCACTCAACAACATAAAGCAAGTTCTTTTTTCTTGGTTAATTATTTTACCTGTTGTAGGCCACTAATGTATGTATGTGCATTGGCCAATTCTGCTGCAGCTATGATCTCTGCTTCAGAAGCATTGCCTTCTTTTCCATAGGCAATATTGGCACGTATTGTTTCATTGAACAAAACTGGCTCTTGGCTTACAAGGCCCATCTGCTGTCTAAACCACTTGAGTTGCAACTCACGAATTTCCACACCATCAAGTGTGATTTGCCCTGAATCGGGATCATAAAATCTTTGCAACAAGGCAATCACTGTGGATTTCCCACTTCCACTTTCACCAACAAGAGCCACCGTCTGAAACACCAAATTTGGCAATGAAGTATTTTCTACGTACAAAGTTATATAAAAACTCAAACACTTACCTTGCCAGAATGGATACCCAAGCTGAGGTCTTGGAAAATGGGTATCTCAGGCCTAGATGGATACTTGAAGCTCACATGACGAAGCTCAATTTCTCCCTTGACGCTGTCCAGTGTGATGCCAGACTCATCACTCGGATCTATTTTCGACTTCTTATCAAGCATTTTAAATATGGACGCAGTGGCTGACTTCGCTTTGCTCGAGTCAGGAGCAAGGGAACTTGATTGGCAAATACCAGCAGTTCCCATAGTTAATGCAAAGAAAACCTGAAAAGCATGAAAGCAACTACATGTTCAAGAAGGAAGAAAAAGTGGAATGCAATACCCGGAAAACATAAATGTTACAAACATGACACAGTTGATACCCGGAAAACATCTGAGAATGACGCCTTCCCAGCTTCCACGAGTCTAGCTCCTGCGTAGTAACTGGTTGCGTGAAAACCATACAACGAGAAAGCCAAAACCGCAAACGCTGCTCCGTTGATCAATCCTCCTCGTATCCCTGCTTTGATGGGGGCCTCACATTTTTTCCTGTATAGTTCCATAATCTTGTCTTCAGCGCAGAAAGAAGCAACCGTTCTTATGCTTCCAACTGCATCATTAGCAACTTGGCTCGCTTCCTCATACATCATCTGTCGCAACAAACATATAATCTCAATAATTATATAACTTTGTAGTAATGAGAAAAAAAAAAACTAACCTTTACATCTGCACTGAATTCCTTCAAGAGTTTGTTCTTAAGGTATAAATTGATTCCAAAAAAGGGAATCAGGACAAGAATAACTAACGTCGTCTGCCAAGATGCAGTTAAAGCAATAATCAATCCAGCCAATACAGATGCTGAATTTTGAACGAATAGTCCCAGCGCGTCACCAACAAGGGCACGTACCAAAGCCGCATCTGCTAAGAGTCTCGCACTGAGAGCACCACTTGAGTTTTCAGCTTCATCAAACCAACCAACCTCCATGTTTACAACCTTCTCAAAACACATTAGCCTGATACGCTGGATTAACTTGCATCCCGCCACAGAAAAAAAGTATCGTTGTCCAACATTTGTCACAAATGCTGCAATACCAACGACAGTAAACATCAGTGCCCAAAACTCGGAGTCTTTTTTCATCTGATCAAATGGTTCATAAAATGTCTTGATGGCCATGGAAACCAGCAACCCATATATTGGATATATAACACCATTTGCTATGGCAGCTACACATCCAATCAGAAGGACATGAATCTCTGGCTTATTGAGGGAAGCAAGGCGGCTAAGTGGAACCTCTGGAGCTTGTTCTTTGGGTTGTGAGTTTTCAAGTTCAGGATCAGAGACATTGACTCCTTTGGATAAACCAAAGGAAACCGAAGAAGAGTGTCTGCTACTGTTCCCTTTGGATGAACCCCTACTGATAGATCTTTCAAGTGATCTCCTTTGACTAGATTGTCTAAACGATTCTACTGAAATTTCACCCTTGCTGTGATGATCAGTATTTTCTTCTGAGTCATTGCTTATTTCTTGTAGGCGTATAAGTTGAGAGTAAGCTCCATCACCCTTTGATAATTCTGAGTGTGTTCCTGATTAATCAACACACATTCTAAGAGTAAGCAATTCTAATTCAACGTAATTTTATATTTAAGTATTTAAAAATATAAATAGTTAGAAGTGGGTTTTAACGTATAAAACCGATTTGGAAGGTGAAGTTTACAACTTTTAAATTAAGTTGAGGTGTTTTCACATTCTAAATATAGAGACTCTGTACTCTAATACGTTAAAGGATGAGATTTAAGCCTATCTCAAGTCCCACGAACCAGTTTATAAGGTGAATATTGCAACTACTTAAATATTCTGAATCGGTATTATCTCTACTGTGGGACTTTCAACAATTTTATATTAAAAAATGAACTCGCGTGGTACCTTTCTCAATCATTTTCCCTCTGTGAATGACAGCAATCGTATCAGCATTCTTCACTGTGCTCAAGCGATGCGCCACCACAATAGTAGTTCTGTTGATCATGATCCTATTTAGAGCCTCTTGAACTATTCTTTCTGACTCTACGTCAAGTGCACTTGTGGCTTCATCCAGAAGTAGAATTCGAGGATTTCTCAGAATTGCTCTTGCAATGGCAATGCGTTGCTTCTGCCCACCAGATAGCTTGCTTCCATGATCACCAACCACTGTGTTCAATCCCTGCATGCAGAGGTAAATGAATGAAGTACTCTGCTGAGTCAGAAATAATAATTAGAAAATGAAGTGCTGTAAAGAGATGAGAGGATATGAATTAAATATGCATCAAGAGGAGTTATTTTTATGTAACTATATATTAAAAGGGTGATTGACAGTAATCTTAACTATTTAACATGTTAAGTGAAAAGTCATTAATGATCAACGGGAATTGTAGTGTAAATAGTATCAATCCAATCCATTTTCACAAATGAAATAAAGTCTCCCTCACTAATTTTCTAATAGGTTGAACATAAAACCTGTGGAAGCTTATGAATGAACTTAGCAGCATTTGCAAGTTCAGCGGCAGATCTTATCTCTTCAATTGTTGCACCTTCTTTTCCATATGCGATATTATCCTTAATGGTAGATGCAAACAACACAGGCTCCTGGCTGACAAGGCCTATTTTTCCTCTGATCCACCTTAGCTGAAATTCTTTGAGGTTAATGCCATCAATAAGAACTTCACCAGCCTGTGGATCGTAGAATCTTTCTACCAAGCTGATAACTGTAGACTTTCCACTTCCACTTTGTCCAACTAACGCTGCAGTTGTACCACCTGCTATACGAAGAGAGAATCCACCAAATATCAGTTCTTCTGGTCTTGATGGGTAACTGAAATAAACATCCCTTAACTCTATTTCGCCTTGAATATCTTGTAACATTTTCCCATTTGGATCATAAGCGTCTATCTCTGGCTTCCTTTCAATTGTCTGGAACATTTTGTATGCTGCAACCTGACCTAAAGAAAAAGCATTTATGCAAGGGGATGTCTGTCCAAGAGACCTAACATATGAAAACAAGAAAAGCTATATGAACTGTCAAACTTCCTTAAAAGACATAAATAAATACATTAAAATAAAATGCTACGTACGATGAACCGATAAGTATGGCAACAATCACATTAATCACCCTGCCCCCACTATACTCTTTTTCCATTATCAACTTTGCTCCATACCATACTCCCAAAGCATAAGTCCCGAAAGTAACAAACAAAAGTGTGCCTGCACCGATTCCATGAATGCAACCTTCTTGAATTCCTGATTTGTAAGCATGTGCAAGATCTTTGTTATAACTAGATACTGCTTGTTTTTCCCCAGTAAAGGATGCAACCTGGAAATATACACAGGAACAAGAAATATCAGATTATATGGAAGTATAGAATGCCATGGTTAGGTTTCAAGTTTGAACAAACAACATACGGTTCTTATTGAGCCAATAGTCTGTTGGACAAGACGTGCAGCTTTTGCATAAGCTGTTTGAGTTGTGGAAGCAATCCTTTGTATGGTGAAGGCCACAGCAGCACCTGACAAAACAAGAAGTGGAAGAGAGGACAGCATGACAACAGTAAGAAGCCACCCTTTCACCAACGCTATCACAAATCCACCGGTGAATGTTGCTACAAGCTGCACAAATCTCCCAACCTGATAAGAGAAAATCAAGTTTATTATGTGAACACATTAAAATTTATCTCGTGCAAAAGTTGCAGCATATGCAATGTATGGTAGGTACCTTCTCACCCATGGCTTCTTGTAAAAGAATGGTGTCACCTGATATTCTCCCTATCACCTCTCCGGTGTTTGTTTCCTCATCAAAGAAAGCGATATCTTGTCTGAGAATAGTTTTCAGATACAGTTCCCTTATTCGTGCAGTTTGCCTCTCCCCCGTCACCGCCCAACATGCCTCCTCTGAAAAATTTTATGTTTCTCTCAACTTAAGTTTTGTGTTTCTTCATGTTCTTTCATAGTGTGGTAAAGTTACTCTTTTCATAGTTTACTTCCTTTCCTAGTACTATACTAAACTCAATCTGTTTATAATTTTAGTAGTATTCATATTTCTTAAATTTTTTTACTCATCCCTTTTATACTTATAATAGAATGAAATATCATATTTGCTAAAACAGAATACCATATTAGGAAATTAAGATACAAGGTTTAGCTTATAAAATTTAAAGAATTTTTATGACAAAAAAATAATTTAATTATTATATATTAAAAATATCAAATAAAGTATGCTATCTCTAAATTATTTTTAAAATAAAAAAGTTATATTTTTGAAAAAAAAAATATTTTAATATAAAATAAATAAATAATTATAAAATACATCATTAAATTTATTAACTTATTATTATTTTGATCTATAGTTTCTATATAATTATAAATGTAAAAGGATTTTAAATGATATTTTATTAATAATATAAAAATAATAATTATCTGTAATAGAGTTAGATGTCATATTTTAGTTTTGTAATGATTTTTCAAATATAGCAACTTGTTTTCATGTGTTAAAAGTGATAATTAACTTTATTTTATTTTATCTTTTATTTATTAATGATATATTTGTTTAATGAAATGGTTTGACGTAGTATATGAATGGTATAGATAACGTTACTTCCATTCTAAGAGTAATTTTAATTATTCTTTTAGGTTTTAGTGTATTAAGACCTACTTATCACTTTTACTTAAATAAAGAAATATTATAAGTCTAACATTTCTTTATTTATTAAAATAAAAATGTTTAACCCACCCTCTCAAACTTATATAATTGAGTATAACCCTTTTTAATTAAGATACTCTAAAAATATAATCAGATTTCGAATTTGGATAAAAGTTGAAAAAAAAAAAGAAAGATGAGATGAGATGAGTTAAGAGAAAAAATAATAATAATATTTTGATAACTAAATTTTAATAATTTTTTCTTCAATTTTGTTTTTTAAATTTTGAATTTGAGGTGACATCTCTTAGATGATTTTGAAATATAGAGAAATGAAAAAAGACAAAATGGAAAGTCACTTAGAAAATATCACATCTGATTGTAATATCATGTTGTAAAATAAAATTATCAAAATTTAGTTATTAAAAAAATATTTTTCAAGAAAAAAAAAAGAGGGATATCTCGTCATGAATTTTTCTATTCTTATCATTTTGAAACAAGAAAGAGAATTTTATACTTCTCTCTTCTTCTTCTTCTCCCTCTCTTTTTCTCTAACACAGTGTTCGTTTGAGGGTATTGTACTGTTTAAGTAAATTTGGGAAATCAGATTTTGGTACGCGAGCGCGTTCGTTTTACATGAATTGAAGGGATATGCGAGAGGCAATTTGGGGGATGGATGGATTATTCCATCCCCTCAAAAGTGCAAGGATACGCGAGTATACTGCATATGTTTTGTATACATTACGAAACTACCCTTCAGTTTTGTTTCCCGTTTCCAAAATCATGTGCATGGAGGGGAAGAAGATGAGATGGTTTGGGGTGTGGTAGTCGAGGAATGCCATGAAGGGTGGTCGTGCTTTGTTGAGGTGGTGGGTAGTGGTGTGGTTGGACGCAATGGCTGATTATATATGGAGCAGGGAGGGGCCTTGGCCCCCCAAAATATTTGTGATTTTTTTTAAATTATGTATATACTTTTGATTTTTTTAATTATATATATTTTTAATTTTTTTAAATTATAAGTAATGTATTTTAAAAATTGATAGAAATTTAAATTGTGTCTTTTTAATTTTTTTATAAAGCATAATAAATAATAAAATATAAAATTTAATATAATAAAGGGTAAAAATATTTAGGGTTAATTATTTTTTTGTCTTTGTTTTTGTCAAAAAAATATCAAATTTCGACTAAATCAACTTGAGGACCAACTTACATTTTTGGAAACAAAAACCAAAATAGTAATTATAACAAATATTTATTAAAATATTTTTATTTTATTTCTCATTGTCTTTTTAAGTTTTCACAAACTTGTACTCATCTTTCAGCCTCATATGTTTTCTTTTTGGTTTTGAAGAAAAAGAGAAGTTAGACACAAACTCATTACTTTTGCTCTCATTTATCATTTGTTATCTTCTTTCCTTGATAAAAAAGGTAACTGTCTTGTCTCACTTGATAATGAACTATTAGTTTAATAGTTATTAATATTATTTTTTATTTCATGAACTTTGTATATTCCTTTTTTTATGAATATAGAAGAAAAAATAATGTATTATGTGTTTTTTCAAACCGATTTTGTGACTTGATTATAATATATTTTTCTTTTAATAATTACGACTCTCAATTTCTCATTAGATTATGATAACTTATTTTTTAATATTAATTTTTTAAAAAGTATATTGATGAAGAATAAAACCATAGATTCATTCTTTAAAAGTGATAGAAGAGAAGTGGTTGGTGAAGATGAAAACAAGATATATTTTACTTCTTCACATATTTTAAAGTATTGTACCAATGATCAAATTGTTATGTTAGATGAGTTATTTTTTAAAGCATTATACTAATGATCCAATCTAATAGTCAAATAATTATATTGTTTTGGTCCCTCCAAATTTTATAGTCAAGATCCGCTACTGGTTGGACGCGTGGTTGGTGGTTATATGCACCAGTGTTACGATGTTGTGGTGTTTTGAAAGGAGGATGGCACCGATTACGTGCCTTGGTTTATAAAGGACTGACACCAGTTACGACATCAGTGTCAATGCTTTTTATGTTTTTTATTTTTTACTTTTTGTTTTATTTTTTTTACTTTTTTTAATTTTCTTAACTTTTTTTTTAAAACTTTTTTTAAAACTTTTTTTTAACTTTATATAAATTTTGTTTAAAATTTAATTGTTTAAATTTCTTTTAAAATTTAATTGTATAATTTTTTTACATTCATAAAAATTTAATATTTTTTATTTTAAAATTTTATATAATTTTAATATTTTTTTAATTCGTATTAATTAATTATAATTATTTTTATAACATCAAATTATAAAATCATTCTCTTTTTCCATCAAGGGTATTTCGGTAACTATCTAATTCTATCTATTTTTACAATTTATTTTATCTATCACATCAATCAAATACTTCACTGACTTTCATAAAACTTATCTCCAAATTCACTCACTTTACCCTCTAAATCCACTTAAAAAAACACAAAAATTCATCCACCCAAATCTACAAAAATTCATCTTCACATTCTCCCTCGTATCCATCCCCCAAGGAACACACACTAAAGAATCCAACTAAATAAAGCTTGCAAAATTATATAGACTCTATAAATAATTAAACTATAAACAATAATATTATTATTATTAAAAAGGTTAAAAAATACATTGAGATAAATATTTTTCATTTAAATTTTATTATATATTTTAATTTAGCTTAGTGATATTGAAAATATGTAATATATTAGATGTTTAGTATTAGGTTAGGTTGTTTTACTTCAGATGGTACTTTTCCTCAAAATTAAATTGATTGGACAAATTTTACAGCCTGGTTTCAAAATATCTTTAATAACACATAATGTATAGAGTATAATTTTTTAATTAATAAAAATTATTATATAATATAGTGTTTATAAAACTTATAACTCGTTACGCTACTAAAATTTTTATATTACATGAAATTTTTCTTGTAAATTTGTTAAAAAAATTTGGAAGATTTTTTTTTCTGTTATTTTTTCTAAAAAATTTAATTAGCAGGTAATTCCTTCGTAGATAATTTCCTACAAAATTATAAAATTTGTAAGTATTTTCTACAAAATTTGTTGTGAAAAGTGTCTCATATAAAATATTTTGCAAAATAATTGGCAGCAATTTCTTGCAATTTTTTTCATAACAAAATTTATAAGTATTTTTTTAATAATGTTAAAGAGCACGGGAAGAATATATAATGCAGTATAATCTATATGAAAACAACTCATCAACTCATAAGATTTTACACTTTATTTGCTTAAAAAAATTACAATTTGAAAAAAAACACAATATTAATTTTGAATTATTTTATTTTGAAAGGTTTAATTTTTAAATATTTTGTTTCAAGAACATTATTCAAATTTACTAATTTTTTTATATAGTATTTTAATTACTATCAAATACAAAAAAAAAGTATTATTTCTACAAATATCAATCAAAAATAATTTTGACCTATAATATGAAATGAAGATTGATGTTATTAATAGTATTTTTAAAGTGTTAATTGTTAGTTTTACTCGTCACCGAGCGTTTTAATATTAAGAATGATTAAATACGAATATGTATCTTATGTTACTAATAGTTTTGATGTTTTAATATGTATGTTAAATATTAAGAATGGAATCACATGATGTATACATTCTTATTCTTAATATGAAATACTTTTCAAAAAACATCATGTGACAAATTATATTGTGCATCGAGGACGTGACTGAGCGTTTTAATATCTTGTGTAGAATGATTTAGTATTAGGGCAATGGTAATATCACACACCAATATTCATTTGACATGGTTTTCGTAATAAGAGAATAAAAAATAATGTGTTAAATGAAGAGGTGCCAAATATACTTTTTCTTAGTATTATTATTCATTGAAGGTGTTGTTGAGGAATACCTTTAATTTTTTTCTCACAAATATTATTTTTTTATTTAGTTTATATTTCACATGCATTTAAATCCGTGGAAAGTTATATTAGGTAGGAAATTTATAATTTATAAATATTTGTGGCAAATAATTTATGAAAAATACTTGTTTTACTCGTACATAAATTTTGTGGAAGATAAGAAATGAGAAATATTTGTTTTATCCATAAAAAAGTATTTGTGGAAAGTAATGCAAGGAAAATATCCAATATTTTACTTATAAAAAAATATCAATGGGAAATAGTGTATGAGAAATACTCATTTTTACCACTAAAAGATATCCGTGGAAAACAATGTACTGTAAATATCTGACTTACCAAGAAAATGAATATGTAGAAAATAATACTGAAAAATACCTTTTTACTTATGAAAAAATGTCCACTAAAAATATTGCGTGGGAAATACCTTTTTTATCCCATGAAAAATATCTGTGATCTTAAATATGTAATCTTGGATTTAAAGAAGTCGATCTTAAATTTGAATAAGACAATTTTAGTGAGTGACGTAAGTTTGGACTCACACATAGTCACATACTAACAATATTAAAATTGATTTCACAAAAAGAATCACATTGTCTCTACTTAAACAATACACATACATTCAAGGATTGAAGTGAGTAATAAAAATTATAGAAACTAAATTAATCATTAAATATTTTATTAAATTTAAATGTGCTGACCTTTCTGACAACTTTAATTTCAATTTAAAAGCATTGTATTGACTCCATTTAACAAAAATTATGAAATCGATTCAAAAATAAATATAAAGATCAAATTAAATAAAAAATTTAAATATAGAAACAAATTATTAATTAAGCTATAAAAAATGTGAAGACCCAAATTTCAGCTCCTTAATCTCTCTTCTCTCTGTCACCCACACCACAGAACCACTTTGCACTTCACTGCACCCCTTCTCCCTCTTCTTTTCCTCTGCCTTCTCTTTACCAAAAGAGAATTCTGAATCACTTTTCCTCTGTTGCAGAATCCAAACCTGAGACCAATTTAGGGTCTTCCCTCTTAGCTTCAACTCCTCCTTTTCCTCTATCTCACTAAGTGGTTCAACTGAAGTGCTCTTGGGTGGGAGGATCCTAGCTAATTAGAAAGATATATAGAGGTAAGGGAAGTTAACCAATCTCCTTAATTTGAATAGAAAATTCGTAGATGAGCTTGAATTACATGTTTGATTGATAAACTGTTGTTTGAATTGCATGATTTGATGAATAATGGATTGTGATTGAGACAAACTGACCCACGCATGTAGGAACAGGTTCGTGACATGGTATTTTTGCCTAGGCGAGTGAGGCTCGCCTGAGCGAAAACACCAGGAGACGCACCTCTGTTCCTGCGCGAAGTCTCGCCTAGGCGAGCTGGGGTCGCCTGAGCGAGAGACGATCTCGTCTAGGCGAACCAGCCTAGCCTGAACGAGAGTTCGCCCAGGTTTTTATCTTTTGCCACTGTTAGTGTCTCGCCTAGGCGAGACTGGCTCGCCTGAGCGAGATAACCTCTCACCTAGGCTAGACTTTCTAGCCTGAGCGAGAGCTATTGTAGTGGTAGTGCTCCAATTCTGTTTTCTTTAGTGATAATGTAAGTTTTAATGTGTTCTTGTGAGACTTAGACTCTGTATGATTGGAATGATACCATTGATGTACTGTATGATGAAAATTGGATGAATACAAATTGTGAGAAGATGAGGTTAAAATGGAATTTCAAGGGAAATCCAAGTGGAATTGTAGTATGTGTAAGGATGTAAGGAATCTATAATGGTTGGTATCCTAAAACTCCAATAATCATTCAAGCTCAGATAGAGCAGAATGGATTATGTCGTGAGGAGTAGCAGGAGGTCCTCGCCGTCGGACTTGATCAAGTCTTAGAGGTGAAGGGGACTTACCCTGGGAACGGTCGGGTGAATACCCCATGTGTCCAGACTCTGCAGAGTCTGGGAACCGTTACAGGTGCAAGCCACCAAGAGCTCCAACGTTGCTTACACAATCCGGATATCGAGTCTAGAAATTTTGATTGAATTATTTGCTATGAATGATATCTCTAATTACGAAGTGTATTGATGTTTTTCTTTCAGTTAGCTTATCCTTCTTGTTTGTGTTGTCTGCTTTTGCATATTATCCTTTTGCAATGATCACCTGTGTTTGGTGGGAGCAGAGCAGAAACCAGGTGGAGATACCCCTCCTGAGTAGGAGTTGGAGCCTGGCAAGGAATGTCCGCTATAGTTCTAAATCTTTGGCTGTACATTTTGGAGTTGTGTAGTTTAGCATCCTTTCCACCTTCTCTTACTTTGTATATATATATATATATATATATATATATATATATATATATATATATATATATATATATATATATGTAGATGTAACAGTTCAGAGGACTGTACTAGATTCATATGCTATGTGTATATGACTATTATCCCGACTATCTGCTACGTTTGATCATGATATAAGGTTTTGTTTGATAGTGTAAAAAACTATTAAATGAGATGTTACAAAAAATATTATATTTTAGAAAGAAAAAAAAAGTATTTCATTTGCTTTTTTTTTTCATTTACATAAAACTCTAAAACTACATGGGATGACAATTTGCAAGTGATGATGATAATAAAGCTTCATAAACAATGAAAACCTCTGACCCCAACTAGAGTGCCTAATTTCTGCTAGCGTCTTCAGAAAGAAAATAAAAGGTTTTAATTGCTGGGCTATATAATGCGGCAGCAGGTTTAATTGCAGGCCGAAGTATCTTAGGTTAGGTTTATCGATGTAAATGGTCCCAAAGGAAACGAATACTGGTGAGAGGTAATGTTGACAACATAAAATATGATTAAAAACATTATTTCTGTTTTTAACAGTTTGAAGGTAAAGCATTATTTTAGTTTACGTGAACATACATACAAAATGTTATCGTATTAATTTTTAAAAATAATCTTTATCGTAATTATCTATTTCTAAATTTAAATACTAATTATCATTCTAGTGTTAAAATTAATTTTATTATAAAACTCATTTCAAATTTCAAATATTATGATAGATCCGAATATGATTTAATAAAATATGATAATTTATGACTTATTATGAAAAGTTATAATAAATTAAAATAAAGGTAAAACAAAAGTTAAGTCGATGAATATTGGTTTATAAAAAAATCATGGTTCTCTCCCTGATTATAAGATTATTTCACAAGTAATCAAGAATGTTGTAAGAGGATGTTATTGAAACACTCGGAGAAAACTGTAGTTTTTCTTGTTGCTGCATTTATTGAAAGCTTTGAATTGCATGCCTTTGTAATTGCAAATTGAATGAAATTTGTTTTATTTAATGTCGCAAATTCTATTAAGGTGAACTAATGTAAACACAGGTGTGATAGTGTCTGTGTATGCATTTTTTAAATATGGGTGATATTATATTAGTATGTGATAATATTGTAATGTTATTAAGTTATTATATAAACTAAAATTATATTTATTAAAAATAAAATGAAATATATCAGAATATATGAAAGAATAACTATTGATAAATAAATAAAAAAAAAAGAAATAAAGATAGCCGATTTTATAAAAAACTTGTAAAAATAACGGTCAATTTTTTAAAATTTAATAAATTATTATATTTAAAGAGTAAAATTGGTATTTTGAAATGTATATATAAACAAAGAAGAATCCCCTTTTATATATTGTTATAGATTAAGTGCCTTAATTGCATATTATGCTTTGAATCCAAAGGCTAACATTATGTTACGGCGTGAGTTGATAAGTTTTTGGCAAATTAAATGCTTTATTTACAAATTAATTGGATTCAATGCAGTGATCTTTTATTGCTTTATGTCAACCATATGGACTGATGTTGATATTTTATTTTGTAATAATATATATGTTTTGTTATCCCTAAATTAAAATGAAGAAAAATGATATGTATGATTTATAATAATTAAATGTATATTGATGTATTCGAAATCAATAAGTTTTGATAGCGAGTAAAGTAACTAAAAATATATAATATGAATATTAAATTATGAATAATTGATTTATAGATTAATTGAAATTTATTATTATAAATCATTTCAAGTTCGTCTAAATGTTGATTAATTGTTTTTATAATTAATGAGCATAATTGAATTGTAGATCATTTTGTATATGTCATTCATTAGTTTTATTTATTTATAACAATATATAAATATGATTATCTCTTTTGTGTCCACATTTCGATTTTCAATTTTATCCTTAATTTTTTAAAATTAATTATTTTATAAATAGTTAATCTTTAACCGTTATTCTAAAATCATCTTTCAATAGTTATTTTGAAAACATATTTTATGTATATATTTTTGTTTTTTCAATTTTACTTATTATTTTAAAAATCAATTATTTTATAAATAATTTAACTTAATCCTTATTTTAAAATCTTCTTTTTGTTCTTAAGTTTTTTAAGAGTTATTTTATTTAACAATTATTTTAAAAATTAATTATGTATTCTAAAAATAAATATTATTAATCTTAACATAAATTTTTATGAAAATTTAAAAATGTGAATACACAGTCGCGATAACGCATGTGTATTCGCTAGTAGACCTAAAGCTACGGAATGATTCTAATTTATGCATATTTTAATTATCTTTAATGTTATATAATACGAGTAACATCATTATGTTTGTGTCTTAGTGTATGTTTCAAAGGAGAACATTAATATACATAAAATGATTATTTATGTTTAGTTTTATGACTTAAAGCATTAATGTTATGCATGTGTGAATTGCACGTTCAACACCTACAAGAGCAAATCGTGAGCCTCACCGAAACCATTGTGACAATAGCAACTCAGTTTCTCCACCGTGCACGTACATCACCAAAGTCATGTGAACCACCGCGCTCAGATCTGAAACATAACTACACCATCACCAAACGACCATCATGTTTGCTCACATGTCAATCACCGCTCTCCGTCATGCACCACACACGTTGCCAAAAAAAAAAACACGCTCCATCCAACCCAGATCTACACCACACCTACAACTCTAACCACTATGAGCTCCACCATACGCAAACACCGAAGATCATCGCACCGCATTGAAAGATGCAAGCCCAAATTGTCTGAAAACACACTTGAGCATATCAACACTTACTAGAGCTCTAACCATCACATTTGAACTCCACACACTTCACTTAAGAAGAGCACCTACAACAAATCCAAATGCATCCACCATTGGACCTCCAAGCGCACACCACGCGAGCTCATATATATGAGCTACACCGCATGAACAACCAAAACATATTTATAAACCACATAACAAATCCTCCATGAACCTGCCACATATTGTGACTCACACAGATAAGATTTCCATCATGAAAAATATATCTACACGATATGATCCACCTCGAGCATTAACCGTAACCTTCTCTGCAGGTCCAGGAGCACCCTCACCAAAAACATGCAAACTCCACTACAGATTAGTGTGACTAATAATCATTACACCTTCATGAATCTGACTGCATATTCATTGTGCCAATACGGTGCTGATAGTGATCATTCCATCAAATTCTTCATTGCAACTTCAAAAAATAAGGATGATTCTCCAACAACAGGAATTTAATCTTTTCTAATATGGATCAGACTGAGCTGCAACCACAAAAGCATACTAAGAAAAAAATCTTATTGAACCATAATTATGATACCACTTGTTGGAAAAACGCATCGTCAATGAACAACATTATCGTTTTTACCCTTGAAAATCACCCTACTAATAGAGAAATAAGATCAACACTATGAGCACAATAATACAACGTGAAAACTTCAAAATCAGAGAAAGGTCATGATCGTTGTCTAAAGACAACAAGAGAATAATACTATATGAAAATTTTTACTATACATAGACTACCCTCCCATGCCCTTTGACTCCAAGTACATTCACATTCTCCAAAGCAAGAATTTAACCCAAACCTCACAACACTCTATTACAAGAGTATAAGAAAATTCAAATATAAGCTTAAAGTATTTTTAACTAGGACAAGAAACACCACGGACTTACAATTCATTATATAGATACCAACACTCACTTTCTAACCTATCCTAGATGATGTAGAACTTTTCAAGACGTATTATTTTCATCGGTCCAACAAATTCCTACATGCCTCCAAATATGAAAAGAACGAATTGTACTTTTTAAAAAATATTATAGAATTGTAGTATAAGAAAGAAACTTCCTTTATAAACACTTAATTAATTTTGAATTCTTAAGAATACTTTAATTAAGTTGTTTATTAAGAATATTAGATGTGATGGTGATACATTATTCTTATTTCCATTCTTACTTTTAACAAAATACAAAATGTACACCGTAAACAATTCTTGATTAGGGATGACAACGGGGCGGGGCGGGTATGGGTTTCGCTATTCCATACCCATCCTCGTAGAAAAATTCATCCTCATCCACATATCCAAATCCAACAAGTATCAAACTTTTATCCCATCCCCATTTCCACCAGGTAACGAGTATAATCTCATATCCATACATATACACGTTTTCTTCGCTATCAAATACTTTAAATAAATTGTAATTGTTTATATTTTAGATTATAATACCAAATAAAATTTCATGAGAATCAAAACATTTATTAAATTTGCAAATATTAATGAAACATAGTTGATAAATTTTAAAAATATTTTTTTAAAAATATAAAAGGAAAACAAATATTCAAATTAAAATATATTTTAAATGTTTGTTTACTTCAATCTTTTAAATTCTAATGAATCTTTTTTTATACACTAATAAAAGTTATAATACATCATTTGATCAAAATGATACAAAGAACAAATAATAATCATAATAAAAGTTTAAAATAAATTACAATTATTTACATTTTAGATTATAATACCAAATAAATTTTCATGAGAACCAACACATTTATTAAATTTGCAAACATTAATGAAACATAGTTGATAAAATTTAAAAATATTTTCTAAAAAATATAAAAGGAAAATAAATATTCAAATTAAAATATATTTTAAATGTTTGTTTACTTCAATCTTTTGAATTCTAATGAATCTCTTTTTTATACACTAATAAAAGTTATAATACATCATTTGATCAAAATGATACAAAGAATAAATAATAATCATAATAAAAGTTTAAAATAAATTATAATTGTTTACATTTTAGATTATAATACCAAATAAAATTTCATGAGAACAAACACATGTATTAAATTTGCAGACATTAATGAAACCTAGTTGATAAAATTTAAAAATATTTTTAAAAAAATATAAAAGGAAAAAAATATTCAAATTAAAATATATTTTAAATGTTTGTTTATTTCAATCTTTTAAATTCTAATGAATCTCTTTTTTATACACTAATAAGAGTTATAATACATCATTTGATCAAAATGATACAAAGAACAAATAATAATCATAATAATAAAATTTTAACATAGATCTTGTATCTTTTGAACTTCAATTATGTTGGATGGTGATAAAAAAAATATTCATGACAATTACATTAAATTTTTATATTGTAGTAAATAAAATTTATTTATACAATTATAGTGAACAAATTACAGTATGATTGATAATAAAAAATAATTAGATAAAATATATCGAAATAGTATTTTACATAATGAAAATAAACAACAAATAAAAGTATTACAAAATTAACAAATGTTTATAAACAATTTGAGAGACTATTGAAAGAAATCGCACAAAGGAAAACAAATGTATAATTAAGGGTATGATCATATTAAAAATACCTTAGAGATCTAAGAAAACTTTTCAAATATCAACATATATACTCAATGGTTGAGAAATAACAAAACTTATTTTGGTGAAACAAAAGAGTTCTTCAAATGAAACAAAAACTAATAATCATAAGTAAAGGATTTTTTTTTTTATATTACCTAGTAAACGAAATGTTTGTGTTATTAAATATGTAATTTGAGAGTATTAAACATTCTCATGTGAAAGGATAATATACAATAAATAAAAATATTAAAAAATAGTAGAAATTTTCAAATGTGAGACATAAAAAAATTTAATTGACATACATCTTTTTAACATAATTACATAAAGGTTATGATAAAATGAAAAATATAATTGAGATGCGAATGAGTTTCATGACAAACCAAATAATTAGAAGAAATAAAAAATAGTATATATATATATATGCTTACTTAATTAATTATGAATATTTTAATAATTTAAACGGAAACGGATATTATGGCGAGGATATGTAGATCCCATCCTCATCCCCATACCCAATCGAAAAAGTCGGAGATTCCCCATATCCATACCCAGTCTGCGGGGATTCCCCCGTCAAAACGGGGATGGGTTCGGACAATACCCACGAGGGCAGGTTTATTTGTCACCTCTATTCTTGATGATGAAGGTATTAATTATTCAACAATAAAATTCAAATACGAAATGAGTTGATAATAAAAGTTTCATAACTCATAAATGGATAATGATCTTAGAGTATATTTAATCTGACTTTTTTTTCTTGAAAATAATAAGTTACATACTTTTGCTTATAAATAATTTTTTTAAAATCAAAATAAGTAATTTTTACAAAATCTAAGAAAAGAAAACTAATATCTACCCAACTAGTAATGGCATAAGGGCGAAGCATGGACGGGTTTCGCGATCTCATACTCATCATTATAAAAAAAATTCATCTACATCCCCATACTCAAACCTAATGGGTATCAAAATTTGTTCTCATCCTCATCTCCACCGGGTAACAGATATATTCTCGTATTCTCATAGCCATACTCGTACCCATACTCGTACGCATTTTCTTATGATTTCAATATTAATTAATTAATTTTTATAAAATAATACAAAATTACTCTAAAGTAAACATAATATTATCAAATATTTAATGTTACGAGGAAGGTTGTTTCTTCGATATCAAATATTTAGAAAGAAATTATAATTGTATATATTTCAAATTTCAAGTAAAAATACCAAATAAAATTTCATGAAAACCAAAACATTTATTAAATTTGCAAACATTAATAACCTAGTCGATAAAATTTAAAAATATTTTGTAAAAATATAAAAGGAAAACAAATATTAAAGTTAAAATAAATTTTAAATGTTTGTTTACCTCAATTTTTTAAATTATAATGAATATTTTTTTCTATACACTAATAAAAGTTATAATACACCACTTTATCAAAATCACTCAAAAGGCAAAAAACAAATATTAAACTAATAATAATAATTAATTTTTAACATAGATATTGTATCTTTTGAACTTCAATATATGTTGGATGGTGATAAAAAAAATTAATGGCAATTATGTTAAATTTTTATATTATAGTAAATAAAAGTTATAATACATCACTTTATCAAAATCATGCAAAGAACAAATAATAAACTAATAATAATTAAATTTTAATATAGATCTTGTACCTTTGGAACTTCAATATATGTTGGATCACTACTAAAAATTCTCATATTGCATAGGATTTTTCTTACAAATTTGTTAAAATAATTTGGAAGAAAAGACTTGTTTCTACTATTTTTTTAAGAATCTTAATTGGCAGGTAATTCTTTCGTGAGTAATTATTTTTTACAAAATTATAAAATTCGCAAGTATTTCCTACAATTTTTTTTTTTGTGAAAAGTGTTTTATACAAAATATTTTACAAAAAAATTGGCAGCAATTTCTTGCAATTTTTTTTATAACAAAATTTATAAGTATTCTCTTAAAAAAAATCAAAACAAAATTGGTAATAAATATGAGTTCTTTTACTAGTAGATGGTGATAATACAAAATTCACGACAATTACATTACATTTTTATATTATAGTAAATAAAATGTATTTACACAATTATAGTGGCAAAATTACCGTCTGATTGATAATGAGTTAGACAATAAAAAATAATTATATATAATATATCAAAATAATATTCCACATGATAAAAATAAAAAACAAATGAAAATATTAAAAAATTATCAAATGTGTCTTAGAAACAGTTTCAAAGATTATCGAATGAAATCGTACAAAGGAAAACAAATATATAATTAAGGGCATGATAAGATGAAAAATACCTTAGAGATCTAAGAAAACTTTTCAAACTTTTCAAATATCAGCATAGTTAATAGTTGAGAAATGACGAAAATTGTTTTAACGAAACAAAAGAGTTCTTCAAATGAAACAAAAATTAATAATAAGAGAGTAAAGAAGATAATTTTTTTATATTATCTAGTAAATGAAATGTTTATGCTATTAAACACTTAAATTGAGAGTGTTAAACAATATGATGTGAAAGGAAAATATATAATAAATAAAAATATCAAAAAATAATAGAAATATTCAAATGTGAGACATAAAAAATATTTAATTGACATACATAATTAGATAAAGGCTATGATAAGATGATGAAAAATATAATAGAGATGCAAATGAATTTCATGACAAACCAAATCATTAGAAAAAATAAAAAAATAGAGAATGTGTAATAATATATATAAGGTTAATTACTTAATTGTGAACATTTTAATAATTTAAACGGGGACATTAATATGGCAGGGACGGGTATAATGACGGGTATGGGGACGGGGACGGAGTAGATATGTACATCCTCAAACACAGTTGAAAAAGTTAAGGATTCTCCATACTCATACCCATACCCATACTCAGTTAATGTGGGGATCCCCCGTCAAAACAGGGACGAGTTCAGTAATACCCACAGAGACAGATTTATTTGCCCTCCCCATACACAACCAAAGTTCTTTATATATAAGAGGTTATAAAGAAACAAATTGAAAAATAAAAATAAGCGTCTTATTATGTAGATTTTATTAAATTTCAAAATTGTTTAATCCTTTTATAACATCACTTCATTTCTAACCTAACAATGTTTTTAGTTAAATATGTTTTTAGTTTCTAAACTTTGACGTAAAATTGAGATTTGTTTGTTTTCCAAACTTAGATACAATTTAGTCTCAAACTTTAAAAAAGAAATATATATATATATATATATATATATATATATATATATATATATATATATATATATATATTTCTCATAACTTGACTACATCAAATTTTTTAACTTGTCAAACGACATCTCAATCTAATGTATGAGCTGTTTACAACATTTGAAACGTTTTAACTCAAATGACTGCCTCTGAAATTTTATTTAATGTGTAAAAACTAACATTGTTGAGTATGACTATATATTCATTAAGGACTAAATTATATCAAAATTTAAAATTAAAATTAATTCCAATTTTGCATTCAAATTTAGAGATTACAAACATATTTATCCCTTACGATTAAGTCAATATGTAAATTTATTGTAGTTTTTTTAAAAAATTGTCTTATTTATTCTTTAAATAAAATAAAATATTCAATTATTCATTGCTTTTTTAAAATTATTTAAAATTATTTATTGGATCTAATAAAATGTTTTTATAAACTCATTTTAGAAATACTGAAAGATACAATTTAAAGTTGATGAAGAATTATAATTTTATTCTAAACTTAGAAGTATATATTATATAATTTTATTCTTTATTTGTCTAAAACTACCTTTTTTAAAAATCTAAATTTTCTACCTTCTTTCTACCCTTTTTTTTTTCTAAATTTTCTTAAACAATCCTTTACTCTCTTTTTTTTTTCCTTTTAAAAGATAACAGCTAAAAGACAACTAAGAGTAGACATAACTTAACTAATAAAATTTTGATTAGGATATATTTATTATTTTCTTTTATTTTCAAATTATCCTTTCCCTGTATGGTTTTGATGTAATTTTAGGGTTTTGATGTAAACCCTAAACCCTATGCATAAAAGATTAATATTTATTAGTCTATGTTTGCATTAGTATTATTGTTTCTTGGGTTTAACTTCTATGTTCAATTCATTCTTTTATTATTGTTTGTTGGGTTTAACTTTTATGTTCAATTCATTCCTTTTTAAGAAGTAGAGTTTAAAAGGTAAGATGTGAGTCCATTCTTTTATGTGATGTAGTCTGTTTTTGTATTTAATTATTATTTAAAAATAATTAAATTATATTTAATTATTGAATATATATATATATATATATTAATTACAATTTAATCCATCTTAATATTTACAGAAGGAGAATAAATTTTATTTATTTACTATTCATTATTATTCTTATTGATTTTTGTATGACAGTTAAGAACAAATTAATAAGAGTGTGGATATGTTGGTTGGAACTACACAAAAAGTGACTATATTTGTCCTTTTAAAATAATTGGAATATTTATGGATCATAAAAGTAATCACTTGAAATGTTACATAAATATTAATAATATTCCTATTCTAACTTGTTTTTGACAAATATGTTGTAATCATTGTCTAGAAAGAGTTTGAAACATTTGGCCACTCTATCTTTTTAAAAATAAGATTTTTAAATATTACTTTTTATACACATAATAAAATACAAAAATGAGAAAAATATAATATAAAATCATAATATATCAAAATAAGATAAAAGATTTTTTCAAATCCTGAAACTCCACTTTATCATTCTTATAAAGAGTTAAATTAATTTTAAAATGATTAGTATGAGGAATAAATGAGTTTCATCTTAATTAAATATTTATACCATCTTTATTTTTCAAGGGCATAAGAAATTAAAAGGTAACTCTACAAATAATTAATACAAAAATATATCCAAATCTAAAACATAAAAATTTTTTAATTTTGTTTATAAATTCGATTCTAGAATTAAATACATATTTAATTATTTAAAAAAATATTATCGCATTAATTGTTTTTTAATAAATTATATTTGATTGTTAAATGTATTTTTATCCACTTTAAAAAGGTATTTTCTGTTAAAATGATGACCAATTCTGTCAGTATTTGCCAGCTTGAGATTATTTAAGATCCTAATCGTGAATGTTCATATCGAAGAAACTTATTTCACAGGTTCCATTCCTCACATACCTGAAACAATAATATGTACTAGTTAAACAGCACTTATACTAATTTATCAATAAAGACAAAAAATAACTAAAACTTCATCAAATAGAGCAAGAACATATGACATTCACCAAGAGAATTGTAACAAAAACTTATAGTAAGAGGATTGAGAAAACAGATACTAAATTTTTTGATCATCTGAGATTGTCCAAAATCTAGATAATCTGAAACATGCAAAAAATGGGCTCATCGATGCAAACAGAACTGAACTATAATTAATTATGGTTCATTATACAATAAACTTAGCTGTACAAAAGTACCGTTAATGACATGAGGACTAAATTGCAATTTTCAATCTACTCATTCCAAATCTACCCAGCAAGTTCTCAATAAAACATCCACATCGTTTATTCCGATAAGGGAATATTTACATCCGACGGTAACAACTGGACTTATCCTAGTCTCTCAGTTTGACAGAGATCCATATGTGGTTATAAATATCTCATTAACAACACCTATTCATTCAGTACTCACAAAATACAATAATTTGGTGAAGAAGTGGCACTTAGAAGGTAAGAAAGTTTCACCCGAAACCAGAAGGAGAAAGTGCTCCTAACGTTGGATTAGACCCTCTACCATGCTCCTCTGCCTCTGAACCCCAAATGGAGAAAATGTTGATTGTGTTGTTCATGAATGTGCTTGTGTTCAGTGCCTCTGTTGTGTCCACAGAGCAGAGTCATATCTCAGCCGTAGGAGACCCAGGAATGCAGAGAGATGGTCTGAGGGTGGCCTTTGAAGCTTGGAACTTCTGCAACGAAGTTGGGGAAGAAGCTCCTCACATGGGTAGCCCAAGAGCTGCTGACTGTTTTGATCTTTCGGGTAAACCAAATCACCTGACACACAAACAGAATCATATAAATTTTCTTAGTTCAGTTTTTTGCATGTTTGATCTTCAATATTGTGTCAGATATTGTGCATGTGATATTTCTTCTTATTCTGTAATTTCCCACATACTTTGTTGTTTTTTTTATGAAACCATCATTGTGTGGTTGTGATGGCCAGATTCTCTGACTCACAAGGTCACAGAAGCTGATAACAGACTTGGCGTGGGAGAGTCGTTTCCTGGTCTAAAGTTACAAAATATCAATAATACAGACCTTTATGCAGCGGAAAAGGAACTGTATCTGGGTTCTTTGTGTGAAGTTGCAGACACCCCAAGGCCATGGCAATTTTGGATGGTAATGCTGAAAAATGGAAACTACGACACCACGTCTGGGTTATGTCCCAAGGATGGAAAAAAGGAACCCCCTTTTAGTCCGGGACGGTTTCCTTGTTTTGGAAAAGGGTGCATGAACCAACCCATCTTGTGCCATGAAAGGACACAGCTCAAAGATGGAAGAATGTCTGGGGGATTCAGGGGTACTTACGATTTGGATGCTGGTTGTGGGGGTGAACAAGAAAGTGCATCTTACTATGAGGTAATTTGGGAGAAGAAAGTTAATGTTGGAAGTTGGGAGTTCAAACACAAGCTAAAGACTTCAAAGAAATACCCTTGGTTGATGCTGTACCTTAGAGCTGATGCAACCAAAGGATTCTCTGGGGGTTACCACTACGACACAAGGGGAATGTTAAAAACTGTGAGTTCATCCAGACCAACATTTTGTAGTCCAATTTCAAGATTTTAATTTCTGTTTAATTCTTAAAATGTGATGATTAATTAAACCATTTGGGTTGTTGTTGGTGGGTGATTCAGCTTCCAGAGTCACCAAATTTCAAGGTGAAGTTGAGGATGGATATCAAGCAAGGGGGAGGTTCCAAGAGCCAATTCTACCTTCTAGACATGGGAAGCTGTTGGAAGAACAATGGTGCTCCTTGTGATGGAGATTTACTCAGTGATGTGACTAGATACAGTGAAATGATCATCAACCCTGAAACCCCAGCGTGGTGCAGCCCCAAAGGGTTGGGTAATTGTCCACCATATCATATAACTCCAGACAACAAAAAAATCCACAGAAATGACACAGCCAATTTCCCCTACTCAGCATATCACTTTTATTGTGCTCCTGGGAATGCTAAACACTTGGAGCAACCAGTGAGCACTTGTGACCCTTACAGCAACCCTCATGCACAAGAGATTCTTCAGTTGCTTCCTCACCCTATATGGGGTGAGTATGGGTATCCCACTAAAAAAGGTGATGGTTGGGTGGGTGATGCACGAACTTGGGAACTCGATGTTGGAGGGCTATCGAGTAGACTCTACTTTTATCAGGTCAATAATTGAACTACTACTGTAGTATTATTTGGAATCTAATGAGTCGTCATGAGTCACCACGCATTATATTAACTTTTTCTTTTCATGTGATGCAGGACCCAGGAACTCCTCCTGCCAGAAGAGTGTGGACATCTCTTGATTCTGGTACTGAGATATTTATTAGCGACAAGGATGAAGTAGCAGAGTGGACTCTTAGTGAATTTGATGTCATTCTAACAGAACCAGGGTCCAACGTTACAGATAAGGCTGAGAGAAAGTAATGAGGAAAAATCATTGTAATCAAAACTTTTGGGATTTTAGATTGTCAACAAAGTGCAGGCTTCTAAATCCTAGAGGTGCTAGAACTTGAGAAAATATACATAAAAAATAAATTTCATTCGTCAAATAAATAATTGTTTCGCAAAATCTTAGCTTGGTAGGGTTTGGATAACATTTTTGAATCCCAGATTACGATTTGGTAGAAATGGAAAAGAGTTGTTTTATCCCAGATTATGGTTTGGTAAAGTAAAATGATTTCGATAACTTTTTCTTATTCCAGCATGCTTGATGTTTGGTTTTCGTTCTGTTAATGTTTTTGTAAGTATTTTTAAAGATAGTTGCTTTATAATTAATCTTGCTGGTGACGAAGAAACAATTACCACATGCACAACAACTTCAGCATTTAAAAGTCGAGCAGTTTTACGATTTTTGTTTTCTGAGTTTGTTTTTATTTTCCCATATAACACACGGTTCCTAATATATACCTGAGTAGCGTGATTTTAGTTTTTAGTTTTCAAAATTCAATTTTTGGATAACGGAATTCTGATTTACTCGCCTGCATACGCCGATTCCGAGCTAGATTTTTTATTTGTTTTTTTCGTTTTAATTTAGAAAAGTACATTTTAAAAAAATAATATAATATTTTAAGATGGGAAAAATAATATAGTAACATTTGTAGTGTGATTTGTAAAATTTGGAAGATAATAAAAAATGTATATACATATATAAGATGAAAAAGTTTTATATTTATAGTTGGATTTTGTAAATTTTAATTTTTGAAATGTTTTTTTAGTTATATTTTTTTATTAAGAATAGTTATTAAAAATTAATAATAAGATGAATGAATATTTTGGAATTGATGAATGTATATTTATAAGATAAATATATACTTTGAAATTTATTATTTAAATATTCAAAATGTTAGTCGTTAATATATACTTACAAAACAAGTAAAAGAATTACTTATACCTAGTAAAAAGGTTTAATATTTTTTTTTCATTTTAACTAATTTATTGAAATAATTTATATTTTAAATAAGTTGTTTTTGTTACATTTTTCTTTTTACTAATATATTTTTTATTAGAGAATTTATAATAATGAAATTGAAAAAGTATAAGTGAATAAAAAATTTATTTATTGGATGAATAAAAGTAAAGATGTGTCTTGACACATTGAGTCAATTCATGAATCTTAAAACACGTCAAATTTAAATGTACTTAAAAGCAAATATATATTTTGACATGTCTATCCAATCAAGATATTAAGTTTTGTCTTTATGATAAAACGCACGTAAGAACATTTATTGAGATATTGAATTAGTACATATATAGTAAAACACATCAGATTTAAATATACTAAAAGCAAATATGTGTTTTGATATGTTTATCCAATAAATATACTTTTCCTTTTTTTTTCTCAAATTTAAAATGAAAAAAAAATTAAAAAACAGTTCAGAATTCAGTTCTGAGAACCGAAATCCGACCGCTGGCCAAATCATGCTACAACGAAGGTCAGGATTAAGTTTCCTGTACTCCTGGCTGAGCCGATCTTTACTCGGTCTAATCAGCCGAACTTTTCGCAACGCATCAGCTTGGGGGCTTGCTCTTGACCTATCTGTCACGTCGAGAAACCGAAATACTCGGTATATTCGAAAAAGCTGACCATTACCTCCTAAATCCTTGGTAACTTACCCTCCACGATGTTCGGGGAAACCGGACACGACCAGGGGCGACAAGGATATAAAAAGGGGAAAGGGGAACCCAGGGGGAGGACAAGAAACCGGTCGAGAAAACACATACTCTATTCAAGGAGGACTTGAGGCAATCCGATAAGGTCTCCTTCCCCCCCGAGAACAGATTGGCGCCCACCGTGGGATTGGTAAAACTGATTCCCAGGCCCTATTTCTTACATATCCACCATGGTCAGAAGTCCGAATACCAGCGAAGATCCTCCAAATCATTCACCACTCAATAATGCATCACCTCCCACCGTAGCGGAGCTTTTACAGCAGATCAATGAATTAAGGCGTGAAAATGAGCGAATACGACAACGAGCAGATGAAGCGCATTATCGGGCCAATGAGGTCCAAGAGGAGCACGCCACAGCCCGTCAAGCAGCCGAAGACGACAGGCGCAGAATAGAGGACACCTTGCGCGAGCAAGACATCGCACGACGATCCAACGAAGACCTTTTACGCCGCCTCCAGGTCCGAGAGGATCGAATACGAGGTCGACGTCTGGCCGAGATAACGGACGAGGAAAACCATCCTTTTTCTCCTACCATTATGTCCGAGCAGGTTCCACATCAGTACATCATGCCCAAATTACCCCCTTACATAGGCACCTCAGACCCCGAGGCGCACTTGAAGGCTTTTGGAGCCCAAATGCTGATCTCCGGAGGAAGTGATGCCATAAAATGCAAAGTTTTGTAGGTACACTAGCCCACGGAGCACTCAAATGGTTCGGAGGGATCCCTAAAGCCACCATCACATCCTTTCAAGTTTTTGCATGACTATTCATTGAACGGTTCGCAGCGAACAAAGCGAAACCGCCACGAATTGCAGACCTCTTCGACATAAGGCAAGGATCAGACGAACCCCTCCGAGAGTATATAAACCGCTTTTGTGACGCCAGCACGAACATCTCTAATCCAGACGAAGAAATTTTGGTAGACGCTTTTCTCAAAGGTCTGCGCGCCAACTCCTTTAGTGATTCCCTAGTCAGAAATCCGGCCGTTTCATTAGCTGAAATTAGGGCCAGGGCATCTATTCACATAGAGGCCGACGAGGTGATGCGCCACAAGCGACGTCTAGAACGTAGGTCGGAGGGCGATGCCAAGACAAAAGCCCCTCGGAAAAGGTACGACGATATCGACAAGGTCAGACAACCGGATTGGAGATATACACCTTACGTCGCCCAAACTTCCATTGTTAACCGAACTGGGCGAAGTAACAACTTTCGTTCTCAGCTACGACTCAAATCCGCCAAAACCGACGTTCTGAAAGACGTCGATGTCAATGTACATCTCCGCTTTCCCAAACCAACCACAAGAACGTTGGGCCGTGATCAGAAAACCTGGTGCGAATTCCACCAAGCCTGGGGCCACGACACATAACGATGCTTTACGTTGACAGAGCAGCTGCTACGGCTAAAAGATAAGGGATACCTCGATAAATACCTCCGACCACCACAAAAAGGCAAGGAAGCATCCCAAACCCAAACTCCTCAAAAAATCCCTGTCCTAGGTGATTTATTAACAATCGCAGGGGGATTTTCTGGAGGCGGCACTACATCAGCAAGCAGAAAGCGATATTGTAGGAGTATAATGACGACGGCTATGATACCTGCTCGATCCCCAACACCAGAAATCACGTTCTCTGATGCCGACCGGTCAGACATCGTTCCCCATGAAGATGACCCTGTGGTCATATCCATAATCGCGATGGGAAGAAGGGTCCACTGCGTCCTAGTAGATCAGGGCAGCTCAGCCGACGTTATGTTCTGGTCAGCCTTCCAGGGCCTCAATATACCGTTGGATCAACTAAGACCGTTCGATGGCGTGCTGGTCGGTTTTTCCAACGATCCCGTAGCAGTGAGGGGATACGTTGATCTGCGCACCACATTCGTTGCCGACGAGAACGAGGATGCTTCAAAAACCATCACCATACGCTTCATAGTCGTCCAATCACCTTCATCTTACAATGTCTTGCTAGGTCGACCGTCGCTTAATCGACTCGAAGCTATCATCTCCACCAGCCATCTCAAAGTCAAGTTCCCGACTACCGAGGGCAAAGTCGTCACCTTAAAGGTGGACCAAGCCACCGCTAGGAAATGTTACGAGAATAGCCTCAAGATGCGGCGATCTACTTACACTATCGCCGTCTCCTCCAAGGCAATACTTCCCGCCGCCGAATCGCAAGGATCCTGGAAAGAGCGCAGACCCCAGCCAGTGGGGGGAACCAAGCAAATTGAAATCGGCAAAGGGCACGTCGTCAAAATCGGAGATGACCTAGACGACGATACTGAGCGGAAGCTCCTGGACGTCATCCGGAGCAACTTGGCCTCCTTCGCCTGGCAACCTAGCGACATGGTCGGGATAGACCCGGATTTTATGAGCCACAGGCTAAACGTCAATCTCACGGCGAAACCTAAAGTGCAGCGCAGAAGAAAGATGTCACCAGAAAAACTTGAAGTCGTCCATACAGAAACTGCGAAGCTCCTGTTAGCAGGCCACATACGTGAAATCCAATACCTAGAGTGGTTAGCCAATGTCGTCCTGTTTAAGAAGAGTAACGGAAAATGGCGCATGTGCGTAGACTTTACGGATCTCAACAATGCCTGTCCAAAGGATTCGTACCCTCTTCCAAACATCGACACGTTAGTGGATTACGCTTCCGGCCGAGGTATGCTCAGCTTCTTAGACGCATACTCCGGCTACAATCAGATAGCGATGCACCCCGCAGACGAAGACAAAACAGCTTTTATGGGCGAGGCTTCCAATTATTGCTATAAGGTAATGCCTTTCGGTTTAAAAAACGCTGGAGCCACTTACCAGAGGCTGATGGACAAAATTTTGAGCCCTCTGATCGGACGCAATGTTCAAGTATACGTGGATGATATGGTCGTTACCTCTACGCAACCAACCGATCACTCCGCCGACCTATCTGAGCTCTTTACAACCATCAACAAATACGGTTTAAAGCTCAATCCAGATAAATGTGTATTTGGTGTGAGAGCAGGAAAGTTTCTTAGTTTCTTACTGACGGAAAGAGGGATCGAGGCAAACCCAGATAAGTGCACGGCCATAATAAACATGAGGAGTCCACGCAATATCAAGGAAGTCCAGGGGCTCACAGGACGCATGACTTCCTTATCGCGGTTCCTACCCCGAGGAGGAGATCGAGGTCACCCATACTTTTGTTGTTTACGAAAAAATGTAGGCTTCCAGTGGGATGATAAATGTGAAGAGGCTTTCCAACAGCTGAAGGCCTACCTGGCCTCCCCACCCGTCCTGCGCCGACCTATACAAGGGATCCCATTAAAACTATACTTCACCATAATCGACCTGGCAGTCAGTACAGTGCTTGTTCAGCAACAAGAAAACGAACAAAGACCGATATACTTCACCAGCAAAACGTTAAGAGGGGCAGAGGCACATTACCAAGGAATCAAAAAAGCAGCTTTGGTGATCGTGTTCACATCGCGAAGGTTACAACATTATTTCCAGGCCCATTCTATTATTATCATGACCGATCAGCCGTTGAAACAGATATTACAAAAGCCCGATATCTCCGGGCGTCTGGTGAAATGGGCAATAGAGCTCTCCCAATATAACATCAACTACGAACCTCGAGGACCCATTAAAGCACAGATCCTCACCGATTTTGTAGCCGAGCTTACGTCGACGACCGAGCGGACGAACACCCTAGAATCCGAATGCTCGTGGACTCTCTCAGTAGATGGTGCGTCCAGCACTAAAGGCAGTGGAGCAGGGGTCATCCTAGAGGACCCAGAAGGCAACATGATAGAACAAGCGCTGAAGTTTGCTTTCCGAACTAGTAACAACCAGGCCGAATACGAGGCCCTTATCGCCGGAATGCTCCTGGCCAAGGAACTCGGGGTGTCACAACTACTAGCAAAGACCGATTCCAAGCTTATCACAGGTCAGGTGTCTGGAGAGTACCAAGCTCGGGACCCTCAACTAGCGTGCTACTTGAAGTTCGTACATCATCTTAGTTCGTTCTTCTCATCCTTCAAACTCATACACGTTCCACGAGAACAAAATAGTCGCGCCGACCTGTTGGCGAAATTAGCAAGTAACTCCCGACCCGGACATCATAAGTCGGTAATACGAGAGACTCTGATTACTCCACGTGTAAACTCGAGCATAAACTTTCCCCAAAATGGACAGGACCGTTCAGGGTCAAACAAGCCCTCGGAAAAGGCGCTTATCATCTCGAAACGTTAGACGAAGCTCGTATACCACGCACATGGAACGCTAGGAATTTACGTTTCTTTTTCAGTTGAAGTTTATGTATTCTCACCGACACTCTTTTTCCCTTTTTACTAGGAACAAAGGGTTTTTTAACGAGGTCGGCAGACAAATCAAATCAAATAAATTTAGTTCCTAAAATTGCATTCGACAAAATCCCCTAAGCTCGGCTCGGGGTTGGATTTAAATCCGTATTCGACAAAATCCCCTAAAGCGTGGCTCGGGGTCGGATTTAAATCTGTATTCGACAAAATCTCCTAAGCTCGGCTCGGGGTCGGATTTAAATCCGTATTCGACCAAATCCCCTAAGCTCGGCTCGGGGTCGGATTTAAATCCGTATTCGACAAAATCCCCTAAGCTCAGCTCGGGGTCGGATTTAAATCCATATTCTACCAAATCCCCTAAGCTCGGCTCGGGGTCGGATTTAAATCCATATTCGACCAAATCCCCTAAGCTCGGCTCGGGGTCAGATTTAAATCCGTATTCGACCTCTCTTGCTCGGTTTTTAATCCACACTGAGGGTTACCACACTGAGGGTTAAGTTTCGCATTGAAGGTTATCAAGCCTGAGGGTTACCAACCTAGCTCGACGACAGAGTCCGACATCAAAAATCATCAAAACGCAAGAAAAATTCTCAAAAAACGGAGCCCGACATCAAAATCATCAAGACGCAAATAGAATTCTCAAAACAGGTACGATAATACTATATTATATATATATAGCATGTTCTTTCCTATTAGATATACGACATAGGCACTAGGAACATTGTCAAGGTTTACAAAATATTAAATAAAGAGCATGTTCTAAAAGATTTACTCCTCCACCAAGCGACCGTCACGGACAATCTTGCTGGCATCAGCCGCCGAGACATCCGCTGAAGGACACAGCAGCCGTACCTGCTCCAGTGCAGCTTCAAAACCCACTCCGTACGTAGCAGCAGCTTCGTTCACCAGTTTCTCCTCCAGGCCCAGCCAAGACTTCTCCTTCTCGACAAATTCTTCCTTCACTTGCTGCAACTCGACCTCTAGCTCTTTTATCCTCTCCCCCCGCTCTTTCAACTTTGCCTTTAGTCCCTGCAAACTTTCCATCTCACTGGAAAGCCGAGCCACCTCCTCTTTCGCAGTGTTCAACTGCGCTTTAAGCAGAGCTAACTCCGCAGCTCGATCCTTCTCCACAAGACTCGCACGACTTAGCTTGTCACACAAAGCAGCTACTGACACCTCAGTCTTATGGAGGAACCCGTCTATGTCTTCTTGAAGAACGTCGACCTCTTGATTCAAGAGACAGTGCAGATCACCATAAAAAACGTTATGTGCTCGGTTATGCGCTCTATGGTTAAACTGAGAATCCCAAAAGTTGTAGCATACACTACTCGACCCCTCCTGCAGCCGCGGACCTTTTGAGGACAAAGTACGCTCGGACCGAACAGAGACCCCAGCAGTCTCGTCCACCACCGCTTCTGCTCGGCTCAGGGGGCGTCACCTTTTAAGGTTTGGACCAGATTGAGTGGCCTCCTCGTCGGATACCACTGTCACGTCCTCTTGAGCAAGAGGAATCGTCTGTGCAAGTGAAGTCTGAGAAGAACTTCTCAGGGCCCTGAATCGTTTGGCTAGATCCTGTTTTGACATTCTCATCCTGGAATCTGCAAAAAGCCACAAATTACGTCAAAAAACAAATAAAATCCATACTGATGAGTATCTCGCAAACATATACCGATGTAACGCTTTAGACTAGTCGGTTGAAACTCCAGCTCCAGGAGCTGCTTGGTGTCAAAGACAGCCTTTAACTGCTCTAACATGAGGCAGTACTCTTTCTCTGCCGATGTAAGATCGAATAGCTGCCGTGCACTCGTGTTATTTGGATTCTGTGTCCAATAAAGAGGGAATCCCTCCAATAAATCCGCCTTATGTGGGGGAGCTCTTATCTTCAGAAAGCCATCTTTAAACCCTTTGTACGATGATTGAAATAAATTCAGTAAACCTCTACCCCAACGCTACTCAATGACGACCACATATGCTTATGAGGTTTCTTCATCTCAAAGAAATATAAAAAGGCGTTAGACGTCGGAACCACGCCAAAATGTGTGCACAACACATAAAATGCCCGAACAAAGGCCCAACTATTTGGGTGAAGTTGAGCTGGAGCAACGTTCAGCACTGTTAACAACTCCTTTTCAAAGAAACTCAGGGGCAAGCGCAAACCCACTTTTGAAAACAAGGTCGAATAGAAAAAGCAGAAGGGGCCTGAAGGGTCAGTGGAAGTGTCCGCGCAGACAGGCTCATCCAACTCGCATCGAGCTACCAAGGCGTCCTGCTCGTTACTCTGACATAGTTGCTGGCCTCGGCGATACCGAGTTATGAAGTGATCCGAGGTGAAGCACGTACATTCTCGCCGAAGAGCTAGGGGCGCCCATGGATAGAAATCGTCATAGGAAGTGGTCATCGCTCCAATCAAAAATCCTGTCAAACACTCGAAGCCAAAAGAAATCTCACTCTACCCAATATCGCAGTTAATACCAGTATCGAGAGAGCATTCCCCTCTCACGAACAACGACGAAAAAGAAAACTGCAAAACCACCAAAACAGGAAAAATCGCTAAAGCCCATCATCTATGAAGAGACCTACAAACAAAAACACGAAACACTACTCCAACGAAACTATCCCCTCTTTTCCCCAAATGCAAAACCCTAGTCGAAACAACGTCCCCAAAAGCGAAACCTAGTCGAAGCCACACTACCACAGTACCCAGTCGAAACCTCTAACGATTCTCGTATCATGATGGAAACGAAGAGAGAAAGGAATAAGAGAGCATACCTGACCAAAGTCGTTTGACCAAAGCAAAAGAAGCAAGAGAATGCAGAAAATGAAACTTGAAGGAGATGAAAGGGCACCAACGAAGAAAATGGGAAGAAAGAGCATTTGAAAACCTCTTATACAGAGTCATAAATGCGGACAAGACAAAGCGGCGGTTACAGATTGCAAAACAGAACAACCCCCATCAAACATAGGACACGTGGCATCCCGTCAGTCAATCACAGTCAAAATTTTGAAAATCACGCGCCAAGGAAGTTGTAACGACTCTCTCATCCACAACAGTTGAGATTCAAGGTCGGAGGGTTAATGTACCCCTGGCTGAGCCGATCTTTACTCGGTCTAATCAGCCGAACTTTTCGCAACGCGTCAGCTAGGGGGCTCGCTCTTGACCTATCTGCCACGTCGAGAAACCGAAATACTCGGTATATTCGGAAAAGCTGACCATTACCTCCTAAATCCTTGGTAACTTACGCTCCACGATGTTCAGGGAAACCGGACACGACCAGGGGCGACAAGGATATAAAAAGGGGAAAGGGGAACCCAGGGGGAGGACAAGAAACTGGTCGAGAAAACACATACTCTGTTCAAGAAGGACTTGAGGCAATCCGATAAGGTCAAATCATGCTACAACGAAGGTCAGGATTAAGTTTCCTGAAACAGAATTTCGGCTCCCGATATCGGAATTGTGACCTGAAATTAAATCGATGCTACGTGGACAAATATTAATAATAATGTGCCATGCTGGAAAAAAAATCGCAATTTTACATCTATTTCAGTTCCTCGCGTGTGTATGAACTTATTCAAGTTATCAATTTTTTTAGAAATAAAACTTTTTGTTTAAACTAGAGACAAAAAAATCTTCAAATTTAATTATTCAAATAAACCCATCCGATATACATGTTTCGGTATTCGGTTTTTAGGAAGATAGAGTGTTGATCCACTGGCGCCAAAAATAGGCCGAAATTGGTTTTTTCCGAAACCATAATGGTTTCCTATTCTTTTTACGAAAAAAATAATAAATAAGAAGAATTATAATAAATAAATAAATAATATTTGTAAGATGTTAAACAACGTATACTGTTTTGGTAAGTTACCAGCGTTATAAATTATAGTTTAATTATTTATTTATTAAATGATTAAAAAAGTTGTTCACAAAACTTAAAAATTAACATTACAGGAGTAAATAATCAATATAAGAGGCTGAAATATGTTATTAGTGTGCACTGATAATTTGACGTTTAAATAGTAAATTACATTTCTAATTAATATACGTTTAATTGCTATAAAACATTATCTAACAAAAAAATATTATTATATGTTTATTTAAGTATAACTTATTGAAGTAATAAATTAAAATGATACAATTTGAAAGTGCGTTTCTACTTTTAAATAATTATATTATTTATTTTATTCTATTATTATTTTAAAAATAAGAGTTAGAAAATGGTATACTTTAACTCATATAATTAAACTCATGTTAAAAAAATCAGTATTTTATGTTGAAAAAACTAATTAATTAAAAAACATATTAATTAATTATATTAGTTAATTATTAAAAATATATTAGTGAAAATACATGCGTGGGTATTATTTTTTTATGAAAATAAAATCTAATAAAATTATTATTATTATAATTATAAAATTAAATTTAAATAATCTTAACAATTTTATATAAGTAATTTTTATATATTTTTTACATAACTATTTCATTATAAATAGTTATTTTATTTTAAAATAATAGTTAAATTTTAGAAAAAATGGTTAAATAAAAAAACTAAATTTTAAAAAATAACGGTTGTAAAATTGATAAAATAATTATTTTTATTTTAAAAAATACAAAAAATTAAATTTAAAACAAAAGGTTTACACCAAAAGAGTGAATCTCTTTATATACAATTTTAGAATTTGTTCCTCTCCAAAATTTTGATACATTTTGATCCTCAAATTTTAAAGATAAATGAATATAGTCTTTTTAACTCAATTACATTAAAAAAAAAATTTACGTCTCAAACATATCTCATACTAGCATTTGAGTTGTTTACACTATTTACACATTCTTGCTTAATGTAAGCTAAAAACGTGTTTGACATGTGAAAACAATTTAACATAACTGGATTAAAATGATTTTATCCATTCATTTTTAAGGTGTGGGGACCAAAATGTTTAAAATTTCAAACAAATAAATTTCAATTTTGTGTCAAGATTCATGGACTAAAAATTTATAACTGTGTCATTTAATTTATTTCTAGTTAGGCATTGATTATGTTTGTTAATTTATTTATGTGTGAAACAGTCTTCTACACTGACATTTGAGCTAGAATATGTCAACTAATTTAAACAACTCAAGTCCCAACCCAACACGTCATTGACACGTCAAATTTTTTTTAATACAATTGGATTAAAATGACTATATCCATTGATTTTTGGAATTTGAGGATAAAATTATATCAATGTTTTTGACAGAGATAAATTTCGACATGTGTTGAGTTCATTAATATTGATAGTTGAGACCAACAAAATCTCCACTCCTTTTTGTGTGTGTATATTTGTACGAGTAGAATGAAAAGTTGCTCAATAAAAATTATTAAGAAAAATGTTGAGTAATCTTCGTTAATTTATAGAGAACTTATATTAATATTTAATATATTAAATATGTATATATAGAATTATATGATGATTGATATTCTTTGTAAGAAAATTTTATTACATACAAAAATAATTTACTTATATTTTTTAATTAAATAATAAGTATATATATAATAGTCAAGAAAAAATAATTTAAATAAAAAATAAAATAATTTAATATATGATCCCAATTAACAATAATTAAAAATAAATATACTACATTAAAAATATAAATTTCATAATAATGTAAAATAAAATTGTTAAACATTTAAACACATTGTTTGGAATAGATAAAAAAATTATATCAATACATATTAATAAGGATAATAATATATTATTAATAGAAAAAATAAGAAGAATAATTTCAATAGAAAAAAAAAAACACAATCCTTTTTTCTTTAAAGGGGCAGAGGAGGGTAGAGGGTAGGAGTAAAATGTTGCACATGTTTCAAAAAAAAATTAAATTGCTATCATTTCTATTGAAACAGTGCACCTTTTACAAAATGTAGGTGTAGAACTTGAGTGCGATGGGGACCTACCTACCATGTTTTCCTCAACCACCTAACTTGTTAGGCTGTAAACATTTTGCTTAACACAAGAACATATGTGATGTGATTCATGGGATACAACATTTGGTAATACGTTGGTGTTGGTTTTGGTACTTTGTTGTTTTGAATCTTGCCAAATTTTGAGCTTAGAAAAAGTGCTAGTATTTTTCTACTTTGCAGAAACAAAGTGAAGCCATTTCATTGATTCAGAGTGTAACAAATAGAAGAAGGTGCGTGTTGGTAAATTGTGAGCCAGCATATGTTGCTTCCCTAGAAAGAGAATGAGACGAATATTTTTTTGTCTGATAACAAAAGTGACATGGTGCCTAAGTAAATTTTAGCATTGAAATAAGAGTGCGTGGTATGTTAACTTTGTCAACCACCATCTCGAAAATAACATGCGTTTGTCCCATGTTTATCATCCATTTAATAATCTTTAATAATCCATGGCCTCTTCACATCTGTCCTGGCTTGCATCACCAACATAATCCCTCCATATCTTTGATAAATATTTTGGTGTGTTAAAATCTCTATAACAAGAAAATTAATATCAAATATATAAAATATATTAAAATTAAATATATATATATATATATATATTTATTTATATATTTAATTACTCAAAAAGTTCCTATCTTGGTGATAGTATGGTAACTTTTTTAAAAAAATTGAATTGTGTCTCAAATTTGATAAATTGTCTCAATTAATAAGTTCTTTTCAAAAAAAAAAAATTACTAAGTGTATTAATGACATGTCACGTGTCAATATGTAATTTTTTATTTTTAACTTTTAATTTTTTTGTTTTTGCAAAAAAAGTTTGTTGTCACACATGTCAGGTCTTTGGTGTGACACGTGACATGTTGACAAACAAATGTCACGTTTTGATTTCAACTTAGTTTCTATTTATGTCTCTTTAATCCAATTTAGTCCCTACTTTTGTCTTCTTAATTCAATTTTGTCCGATTTATTTTTTTAAAATAAAGTAATATTGTCTTTGTCCGATATTTTGTATTAAAAATGACTTTTTAATATATTACATCGTTATAATTATTAACCTATGTTTTGTTAATCATCACTTTTACCATTAAATCACTAAATCTTAATATAAAGGTTCAATTAGACGGATGATACCCACTTTTATTCATATTTGACAGTTTGGTACCCGCTTTTAAAAATGTGTCAAATGAGTCTTAACTTTTAAAAAAATGTCTCAGTTAGGTCCTTTTCAGATAAAAATTATTAATGTCGTTAACTTTATTCATGACTTTTACCACCAAATTTTAATATAAATATCAATACTTAATTTTGTAAGTCATTTTAAATGTCTCAATTTTTTTTCTCAAAGGACCTAATTGAGACATCTTTTCAAAAGTTGAGATTCAATTGACACTTTTTTTAGAACGAATATCAAACTGACACATCCGAATAAAAAGTAAGTATCATCCAACTAATTAAACCTAATATAAATATTGGTACTTCATTTTGTAAAAATATTTATACTTAATTAGTTTTAATCTTATTAAAAGAACACATGGATTAAAAAAATATTTTTTAATTATTAAAGAAAATTAGGAAAAAATTGAATAAAAGAGACATATGTAAGAACTAAATTGAATGAAAATGATATATATATATATATATATATATATATATATATATATATATAGAGAGAGAGAGAGAGAGAGAGAGACAAAATTCAAATGAAGACAATGACACTTGACAGTGATACTCATTGTCCTGTTACGTGTCACATTAGGAAATCATGGACCTGACACATGCCAACAATTTTATTTTTTTGCAAAAGAAAAAAATGTAAGAAAACAAGATTAAAAAAATCACATATTGACACATAGTACGTTGTTAATAGCTTTAATATTATTTTTTCAAAGGACCTAATTGAGTTCCTTTTTCAAAAGTTAAGACATAATTGAAACTTTTTTAGATGTGGAGACCAAATTGACATATCTAACCAAAGTAGAGACCATTCAAGTAATTAAGCCAAACAAAAAATTATATAAATTTTTGGAGGTACAAAATTATAATGAAATAAAATAGAAATTTATGGATTTGTCTACATTTAATATGCTTAAAAAATGCTTTAAATGTATTGGATAAAAAAACAATAATGACACTTAATTATTCTATGAAGATATAAAATTATCACCTCATAAAATAAGAACAAATTAGTTTCCCAAAAAAAATGTGTCAAAATGTTACTAAATTAAAAAATAAACAGAAGAAAAAATAATTTATGATATTTAAAAAATACACTTCAATTGTAAATTTGATAAACTTGAGAAAATATTTCAAAAATCTAAATGTATGCTGACGGATAAATTTTTAGTGCATTCCTACTTATTGAATTTAATTGTAGTTTGTAAAATTTTATAAGAACAATAAGCTACTTAAATTTATATTAAATATATTTACAGTTAATAAAAGTAATAAGAAATATAAAACAATTACTTGTATGATTGACATGATTAATACTATGATTCATTACTTTGTAAATATTTATATTAACTATTTGATTTGTATCCATCCTTAATGCATTATATATTATATCTATAAATAGAACTATTCTATCATTATTAAGACACACAGAAAAATTGTTTCATATTATTCTGTTCTCTATTTTTTCCTTCTATTATTTATTCTTCCCTTTATTACGTGCTTTATTTTATAACAATAATGAAGTTAATTTTATAACAATAATATACTTAAATAGAATCAAAAGATGGTATTTAGTTTTAAATTCACTTTCTTCGCATACATGCACGGAAAATCTAGTGCATACTTTTTTTTTCGTTTTCACTTGCTGCTTTTCCGTGGCTGAGAAGAAAACACAAATGTTCAACTTAGTTATTGGAAAAAAATTGGTTGATGAGTATTGATCTTTGGGCTTGCGGCATTGTTTGGGTAATAGTCCAAAAACTGTTGATCTTTACTGATCCATGGGCATTATAACTGATCATTGAGATCTACAGGGTTATTACTTCCTGCAACCCTAATTTATAAAAAGACCCATTATATCCTTGAGTCAATACAAAAGTGAATCCTAGTTTTTTCTCTCTCAACATTGTTGTACCTTCATCATTCCAAAACATCATTCTCCTTCTTCCTCACAATGTTTTGTAGCAACTCTCCTTTAACATGTGCAGGAGGTGGCGAAGGAGTCTCTGGCAACAAGCCACATGCCACAAGTTACACGTTACATGTTACGGCCATTCTTCCTCAACCACCATAAAAAAAACACTTTCATTTGATCAAACAAACACTTTCAATTTTTATATTTCGAATTTGGAGTTTTGAAAGGTATTTTCGTATCCAAAATGTAAAACAAAAATTCCAAAACAAGTGTTTCATAATGTATTTTCGAATACAGAAAATGTTTTTTGAAACGTTTATTCTGAAAAATCTTTTATATTCTAGAGTGGTTCATTAAAGTATTTCCAGATCTGAAAATAAATTATGAACTCTATACATTTTGGAATACGAAAAACAAATTCGAAACAAATGTTCCGCAAGTAATTTCTGGATACAAAATTATATTTCGGAACACCCGTTCTATTTTTTTCTGGATACAAAATTATACGAAAAATGATTAATTTAAAAAAACAGTCAAATTGAAAAAAAAAAGTTAAATTTTAAAAAAATTACATAGATAAAAATTAATAAAATAATTATTTAAATTTTTTAGAAAATTATTTAAAGAGTAAAATTGAAAAAGGTAAATATAATCATAAAAGAAATTCAAAGGTATAAATATGTTAAAAATATTATAAAGCTAATAATTTTTAGTTTAAGTTAGATTAAATTGATAATTTTATTTTGTGTATGTTAGAAGTAGTTAGTTTGATGAAATTGTTGAGCTGGACAAATTCTAGGAATGGTTGTTCTTATGTATTTGTTGAGATTTAAATGATTATATTATTAAAAATATATGTTGTTGCTTTCAATAGTACCAGTTTTGTTTTGATGAGTCTGTTTTGTAGGAGGATTTCGTATATCAAATGAAAAAGGGGTTATCACATGGTTTTGATGGTGAATGAAATGTTGATATATCTTTTAATCTAATTTATTTTACCTAAAGATCATTTTGAACTAAGAAAGGGGTAGAGTTGTCCAAAATAGACCAATTTAACATTTGATATATCTCTGAAATTTTGCAGACTCATTTGGGAAGAGTCAACAAGTCATTAAGATTTTTTAATTTACTAGACGAACCTTCTCGAAATTAAATTTTTTAAAACTTAGTGAGTTCTACTCACTAGGTGAGCCTTGTGGAAAAGACTCTCAAATTAAAGTATCGAGTGAGTAAAACTCTCACTTAGATAGAATATTAAAAAAGGAACTCATAGAGTTTAGGTGCTTGCAGTGGCGGAACTTGGAGAAAATATTTAGGGGTGCCAAATTATATTTTTTATATATAATTTTCTTAATTAAAAAAAAATTATTTCTTCTTAAACCATGCAATTCAAATTTTTCAATTTTTAATCTTTCTAATTTATTGAATTCACATGAATGAGTATTCTAATTTTT
>Ga0214542_1001446_pt1 | contig 48605 bp, 19 predicted proteins | sample CNSS1metaG_FD_160096 | JGI IMG/M metagenome (GOLD analysis project Ga0214542, IMG submission 160096) | Root nodule microbial communities from cowpea collected in UCLA plant growth center, Los Angeles, California, USA - CNSS1 | ecosystem: Host-associated > Plants > Roots > Nodule | place: USA... | reverse complement strand
TGTGACAACCAGGCTGCTCTCCACATTGCATCAAATCCAGTGTTTCATGAGAGAACTAAACACATAGAAATTGACTGCCACTTTGTTCAAGAAAAATTGATGACCAAGGAAATTTGTACTGAGTTCGCTGGGTCAAATGACCAACTTGCAGATGTGTTGACCAAGTCATTAAGGGGACCTCGGGTTGAGTTCATTTGTTCCAAGCTTGGTTCATACAATTTGTATGCTCCAGCTTGAGGGGGAGTGTTAAAATTATTACCTATACCTATTGTATCATTAACCCTATGTGTAGGGGGTTGAGTGTGGGAAACTACCTACTGCCATATCTACTGTTGCATGTAATCATGCCTAGTATCTTAGAGTAGTCTTTTCATATCTTTTCATATGTACGTGCTTGCTTCATTATAAATAGGAGAGGAAGAGAGTGGTACTGTAGTCCACTACTCATATTTTAAAGTCTCAGTCTCAAGTACATTAATTCACAAAAGTTCCTGACACCAAGACTCAGCCTTATAAATTAATATGACCTTACAGTGAAGTTTATGACACAAGAGAGAAGTGAGAAATATCATGTGTACATTTAGATGATCACATTGATATTAGGAAAACACAGGAATTTTGTTTCACGTTATCAAATTTTACTTTTGGGAATAAGATCCCAGTAACATAATGACGGGAATGACATTCCTTAGTATTTAAAAAATAAATACTATTGTTAACTACATTTTGTTAGAAATCCTTTTGTGAAAGAGGTGTGTAAAGGAAAAAAACAATTACATACAAACTTTATTCCCAACTGATGGGAATCAACATACTGATAAGGACTTGGATACCATGAAATGCTTAAGTATTATATCCAACATTACAAGACTATAAATCACAAACGCCAATGTCTAAAATATAGGACATTGAGAGACACGCATACACACACAAAGACAAATAAATTAAATAAGAGTGGGTTGTCAATATTTAGGAAAAGGCTACTCATGCAGAGGTCCTAGCCAAACAGGCCAAGTGTTATAGAGCAGAGTATGATTCCGATTTTGGTATCATGGAGTACCTAAGTCCAACATCAAGAATTATGAGATGCTCAGTGGAGTACTTAAGTGTTTTGATTCTCTTCCTTAAAAAAATTAACTTTGAAGGGATTCTCAAAGTGCTTACAAAAAATGTCTTTAACAAATAACGGCACACTGCAAAAAATTAATAAAAAATGATTTTGATATAATAGACATTAAATGGTTAACTTTGAGTAACCAAGCTATGTTGGCCTTCCATTATTTGTCCAAGTCTTCAATCCATTCTTTTTCTACCCCTTGCAGTGAACTCCTCACTTTCTCATTGTTAGTAAACATGGTTTCAAACAAAGAGAAGAGAGAATTTAAAAAAAAAAAGTGTAATAAAGTGAAATTGGATATAAGCTGGTGAAGAAGAAATATAATGGTGATGGCAAGCAAACTTTGACAGCTCTACAAGATGAATGGGCAAACAGCTGACTTGTCTAGTATGTACAGTGAACCAAATGAATTCACAAGTAGCCAAAGCTATGCTATCACTTCATATCTACTCCAACACTTAACATCAAGTCTCATTAAGTAGTATGAAATGTTTGATGGACTACTTTAGTTGAGTATCACCTTTATCCACACTTGAACAAATAGAATGGTTAGAAACACAGCTTATGTACTTGCACTGTTGTGTTTCTTATTGATGTAAATATATAGGATACAAAAGAACGCAATACACTTGCCTAAAACCCTAACCCTAAACCTGGGTACACAGAAAATATTAATAAAATAACATTATGTTTCAACATTCCCACTCAAGTTGGAGTATATAGATCATATACACCAAACTTAGAGCATAAAAGTTGAATCTTAGGTCCTCTTAGAGATTTAGTTAGAATGTCTGTGAGTTGCTCATTAGAGCGAACAAACCCAGTGATAGGATTCCTGGACAACAATTTACCTCTAACAAAATGACAATCAATCTCTATATGTTTACTTCTCTCAAGAAATATTGGATTGGAGGCAACATAAATAGTTGTTGTTATCACTATACATCTTCATCTACTCATTTTCACAAAAACTTCAACTCTTAAAAGGGTTGTTTAACCCACACGAGTTCACATGTAACCAGGGCCATAGATCTATACTCAACTTCTGCACTAGATCGGACAACACTTTGTATCTTACTTTCCAATATATATGATTCCCTCCAAGGAATACACAGTATTTGTGGTAGATCTCCTATCAATGGGACAACCAACCCAATCTACATCACACTAGCCGGTGTTTCCCTTGTTCTCATACAACAATCCATGTCCAAGGTTCTCCTTTACATATTTGAGAATGTGAATAACAACATTCCACTAATCAATGTGAGGGTTTCGCATAAATTAACTCTCAACTACCACTAAATAAGAAAGATCAAGTCATGTTATAGTGAGATAAATGAGTTTTCCCACCAACGTTCTATACCTTTCCTATCAATGGGCTTGCAATTGTCAGGTTTGTCCCCTCCAAAATATCAAGATCATATTTTCTTTATGAAATGATGACACAACACCTTATTATTGTGTCACTTCAATACCAAGAAAATATTTTAGATGGCTTGGGTCTTTGGTCTAAAAGTAGCTAAAAAAGGTATTTTTAATTGAGCAATTATAGGGATATCATTTTCCTATAATAACAATATCATCAACATAAATTATTAAACAAACACACTTCCCAAAAAAAGTATGAGAATGAAGCATTGAATTTTCCTCACTCCGTTTGAATCCAAAAGTCTGCACAATGATTAACTTTATCAAACCAAGCTCAAGGTAATTGTTTCAAGCCATAGAGAAACCAATGTAATTTATAAACTTAATCAGACTCCTTCTAAGCAACAAATCTAGGAGGTTGCTCCATGCAAATTTCCTTCTCCAGATCAACATGAAGAAAGCCATTCTTAATGTCAAGTTGGTGAAGAGGCCAATGATAGATGACTACCATATACCCACCAGATAAAAGGTATCACAAAAGTCAAGACCACAAATTGGAGTGAATCATTTAACTACAAGACAAGCTTTGACACTTTTTACTTTACAAGTAAGACCAACCTTAAAAGCATAGACCCATCTACAACCAACAGAGTTTTTACCACGAGGAAGAGGGATAAACTCCCAAGTACCACTATGTTCAAGTGCATTCATTTCATCAATCATAGTTTGCCACCATAAGTTGACCAAGTGCCTAATAATGGTGGACAAGGAGAAAACAAGAGCGTAATATGAACAAGACAAACGATTACAAGTATATCAAATACCTTTTCTAAGAGCAAAAGGTCAAGCATGGTCAAAGTCAGGAGAAGTCAATGAGGATGAAGGATCTAAGTCACAAGTATCTTCAGGCAAGAAATGAGTGATTTGTGCATAACACCGGTATGTGAGAAGAGGCGATGGAACAATGTCATCTATACTTCAAACTTCAATTTGAGAGGAAGAAGGAATAATCAATGAATCACATATGGTACATGAAGGACCTACTAAACAAATAAAGAATGTTCCATGGAGGACAAGAATGTAAGGGTGTCCTAAAAAAAGATAACATTAGCAAACATATAATACCTTCAAGTTGAGGGAGAGTAACATTTATACCCTTTCTAAAGGAGAGAATATTCCAAAAAGACATATTTAATAGCCTTTGCAAAAAGCTTATCAAGATTTGGAGAGACACTATAAATAAAACAAGTACATCCAAACACGTGAAGAGACATCGTATAGAGGATCATTTGGAATAATTATAGAACATGGAACTTCATTCTCAAGGGAGGAAGAAGGCATCATGTTGATTAAGAAACACTTAGTTAGTACTACATCTCCTAATGATGAACAGGGACATTATTATTCAATATTAGAGAGTGTGCAATTTCAATAAGATTTTTTTTTCCATTTTGTTATACCATTTTGTTGTTGAGTATGAGAACGTGTTGACTGGTGTAAAATTCCTTGAGAAAATAAGAATGAAGAAAACACAACAGAAAATAGTCCCTATCACCTCTGAGAAATTTTATTGTCTTTCCAAATTAGTTTTTATGGTCACCGAAGAAAGAGATAAAAATGGATAAAAGTTCAGATCTATCTTTCAATAAGTAAACTAAAGTATGTCAAGAGAAATCATCAATGAAAGCTACAAAATAAATGAAACCAAAAGAAGCAACACAACTTGGTTCTCAAATATCAAAATGAGTATTAGAAAAAACAGAAAGACATTGTACTTCAAACATTTTAGGAAAAGATCTAACATGTTTTTCTAACTGACAAGATTCACAATCTATCACAATCTAATGCTTGGATGTGTTTGAGACTAGGAACCATCATCTTCAATTTTGATAAACTTGAGTGAACCAAACAATCATGTAAAAGTTTTCAAGTTGGAGTTGCAAAACAAGATATTAAAGGACATTGTTTTAGATAATAAAGACCCCATGACTCGTATCCTTCTCTAATTAGACAACTCGTACCATGCTCCTGTATAACAAAAGAATTAGCAATGCAGGTCACAAAACCGCTTAAAGACCAAGTCAATTAACTTAGAAAAATTAAATTGTAAGGACAATAAGGAATGAACAAGGCAATATAAATTTAGTGAAGGGGATAAAGAAACTTGACCAGCTCCTTAAGATGTCACTTTGAATCAATTGACAAGAGTAAAAAAATGAAAAAAAATTCAATAAGAAATGAAAGAAAATGAAGAAATGTTACCATAGATATGGTCCAAGGCACCTGAATGAAGAATCTATGGACTATGACCTTCCAGAAATTGAGAAATGCATGTAGTTGACACACTTGGAATTGAAGAGGATTGACCTTCATTGATTGATTTCTCATACTTGTACCTCAAAAATTCTTGATACTCTCCATCAAAAAATTTAGATTTTGATCTTTCAAATTTAGACACATGACCAGCTTTTATTGGAAAACCATGCAAGGAATAACAATTTTTTTGAGTATGACCCATTCTCTTGCAATATGAGCATTGAAAACGTTCACTCTTACCACCACGTTCTCCTCGTATGTTCCGACCTCCTCCTCTTCCACGAGGGACTACCATTGTAGAATTTTCAATAATTTCATGTTGATCGTCATCTTTCATCAAGTTAGACAAATGGATGAGTCTAGTAATTAAACCATCCACAGAAGGGATTTGATCACCAATTAGAATTTGATCATGGACATGATCAAAATCTAAATGTAGGCTTCTCAAAATCAAGACCACATAATATATATCAAGTTTCTTGTTGAGTTCCTCTAATGAGTCTGCCACTAGGAATCTTTTAACTTCTTCTACCGCATCCCTAGCCTCTACCATATGGGAGACCAAATCATGGTTGGTTTGTTTGAGAGAAGTCAATCTTCTAGTTGCATCGAAGAGACATCGTATATCATTACCAAAAAAATTTTTTGCATTCTTCCAAAAAGAGAAACAAGTTTTGTAGTATCGGAACATCTGGAACACACTAGGCTCAACAGACTGCCATAAAACAGCACACAGTTGGAAGTCAATCTTTTGCCATTGGGATTTGTTTGCATCAGGAATAGAGTTGAGCTCAGTTTCTAAGTGGTCATGGTATCCTTGACCAAGAAACCATAATTCAACAGAGGTGGACCAAGACGAATAATTCCTCGAATTGAGCCTTGCACTTGTAATGGTCGGAGTAGTCGAAAAGAAAGGAGCAGAACCTATTGAAGTCATGGTAGAATTTTCAATAATTTCATGTTGATTGTCATCTTTAATAAGGTAAGGCAAACGGATGAATCTAGTGATTAAATCATCCATAGAAGGGATTTGATCACTAGTTAGAATTTGATCACGAACATGATCAAAATTTGAATGTAGGTGTCTCAAAATCAAGACCATATAATATCTATCAAGTTTCTTGTTGAGTTCCTCTAATGAGTCTGCCACTAGGAATCTTTTAACTTCTTCTACCGCATCCCTAGCCTCAATCATATGAGAGACCATATCATGGTTGGTTTGTTTGAGAGAAGTCAATCTTTCAGTTGCATCAAAGAGACACTAGATATTATTAGCAAAAAAAAAATTGTGCATTCTTCCAAAAAGAGAAACAAGTTTTGAAGGATCGGAGCAACTTTAAGACATCAGGCTCAACCGACTGCCATAAAACAGCACACAGTTGGAAGTCAATCTTTTGCCATTGGGATTTGTTTGCATCAGGAATAGAGTTGAGTTCAGTTTCTAAGTGGTCATGGTATCCTCGACCAAGGAACCATAATTCAACAGAGGCAGACCAAGACAAATAATTCTTCCAATTGAGCCTTGCACTTGTAATGGTCGAAGTAGCCGAAAAGAAAGGAGCAGAACCTATTGAAGCCATTTCAGATAAGTGACCAAACCTGAGAACAAATAAGAGAAACCCACTTGAACAAATAGGATGGATAGAAAAACAGTGTATACTTGCACTGTTGTGTTTCTTATTGATGTAAATATATAGGATATGAATAGAGGTAAGACATTTGCCTAAAACCCTAACCCTAAAGTTAGGTACACAAAGGAAATATTAATAAAAATAACATTAAATATCAACATCTGCAGTAATAATTACTTTTCTTGTAGCCCATTGAATCTACATCAGGTTTAAGTAAATAATTAATGCACCTACAGAGATACTAGGTGCCATTGACGTAAACAACCTTAGCAAGCTCCTAATGATATGAAAAATATGCTCAAAGGATAGATGAAGGGAGGATTTGATAATTCTGAATATATGGGTGTCAATTTTGTCCACAAAGTGATTGCTAATAGCCATTCGGGCATTGGTAGGAAGAGATGGTCTATGTAATCTTACCAACCCAAGATTTGAATGGTGAATTACAAAATGTTGCATGTTTGGGTATCAATTTTGATTCACATAGAGTGCCTGCTGATAGCCAAAGTCAGTGTTGGTGGTGACATGGTATATTTAATCTTACTCAGTACGCCATTTGATAAGCAAAGCTTATGTATCATAGTTGCTTTGCTCCCCTCCAAACCAACTTTAAGTGGAGAGGAGTACAGACAATAGATTGAGAGTAGGAAACTTAGTCTCAAAATGTTTTTGGAACCATCTGATGGTGCAGGTCTAGCCCAAGGTCACAATGGGTACCAAAACAAAAAACTAAAAGGCACCTTTCGAAGGGACACAATGAAGGAGAGGTTGAATGGAAGAGAGCACCACGGATCTAAGTAGAGAACAATTAGATGAATACAACATGTGAAGGAGATTTTGCAATGTCAGTACCAACTCATGAGACTGCATGACATTCCAGTGGAGGTAGGTCCAGTGGGAAACTAACTAATGTGATGGAAATAAAGACATGCTGGGGTCGCTATACATGGGATCAAATGACAATCGTGGAGCAATGGTTGTGCTGGCAGCTGGAAATTAGGTATGAACATGCTAGAATGAGTACACAACAATGAGGGCGGGGGATTGGGGAGAAACTGGGAATGAGACATGGCCTTAAAAGAAGAAATCCACAAGGTATATATCGATAAGGGCTGCATCCTGGATAGCCCTATATAACATGTTAATGGAAGAGAAAACTAAGAAACATTTGATACTTTATAATACGGAAATAAGGAGCACCATCCTATATAGTTAAAAATATCTAGATTATATATGTATTATTGGGAATATTTTTATTTATACCCATATCATATCTTTATTATTAAAGGATATCAAATCTCTTGTACTTATTTAATGTGTTCTTGGGTGAGGTAATTTAATGTTGTGAAAAGTAAGAAGCAAAATGTTGTCACAAGATCAAGTGCACAAGCATAATAGAGGATAATGGCATTAATCACTTGTGAGCTATGGAAAAAACAACACCTCAAAGAGCTTCAATTTTTTAAAAAACTTCCCAAATGCATATGTGACAATGGGGCAATATTGGACGTAGCCTCCAATCCTGTATTTTATGAGAGGAGCAAACATATTGAGGTGAATTTTCATTTCATAAGAGAAAAGTTATTAAATGTTACTAAATGTCAACTATAGTGAACAGTTACTAAATGTATTCACCACTAGATTTGCCAACTATAGTGAACATTTACTAAATGTATTCACCAAGTTTCTAAGAGGACCAAGGATTGATTATATTTGCAACAAACTAGGCACATTTGACTTATATGGTCCACCTTGTAGGGTAGAGTTGTAATTATAGAAATAATGAGCATATCATATATAACCAAGAATATCTAGATTATATATGTATTTAGGAATATTTTTATTTATTCCTGTACCATATCTTTACAATTAGAGGATATCAAATCTCCTATATTTATTGTATTGGTTCCTTTTTCTCTATATAAATAAAGCATTTGTATTGTCTCAGAAACACATGATTTTAGTTCAATGTCTCCCTCTTTATTATAGTTAACAGGTAGGTTTTGGGAGGCTCAAGTTTCCGGTGGCATCAAAGACATAGATGGCCAGTTTTAAGTTTTGAGCCAGAGTAAAAGTTGGGACCAGCGAAACTAGTCTCTAGTCCCCTCTATCCAACTGGTCTACACGACATGGTTACCAAAACAGATTTATCCCTTGTATATGATGAACACTTTTCATGGTGTGAAACACCTTAGGCAATTCCTTGATCCAAAACCTCACGAGCAATAGAGTTAATCCCAAGATAATAATGCTTTCCATATTGGTGTAGTCCTGCCCTTAAGCAGCTTAATAACACCTAGCTACATCTATCTTAGCCCTTATTGAGGGTTCTGTTAGCCTAGCACAAATCTAGTTGAGTGTCAAACTTCCTTCTGAATCAACAGTGTACATGACTCTAATTAAATTAACATTCTAAAAATGATTTTTTTTTCTAAACCCGTTGAATTATCTGTTGAGTAATTAAAGTTATTCTTAAATAAGCAAAATAACTAGAAGTACAACGAATCAAAACCTACAACAACAACAACTATAATAATAAAGGGAACAAAATCCATGCTCAAGTTATTTTAACAATATCTTCATGTTTAAATGGATTGTACCAATGGCTACAGACATGGCACTCATCCATCCTTAAAAATAGAAAAATTACACCTTAGTCCCTAGAAATTACAAATTTCAGTCACATTGGTTCTTTTCAAGGACTAAAGCAAAGTGTCTCATGCTTATAAACTAAGACTTTGTTGGGCTAAATTTCTCTCTAAAACACTAACAAGAAAAGAACATATAAAGGTAAAATGAATCAAATTTCTTCCATAAGAAAAAACTTTGCACCTATATCCTCAGCTTTTCAAGAAGTTGTATAAATGAGCTTCTTTTAAAATTAAAAGCACAAGTTGATTTTAACTTACGAAGGACAAGTCTAGTTAATTGGATCTGCTTCCTTTAAAACAAGTAACTCGCTTTATGGAGTGGAAGAAGTACGGTTGTTGATAAGAAAGAAAATCAACCAATGATATTTTAAGACAAAAGTGATTTGCATGAATGTACAATAACATCCACTATCGATTTCTCATCAACAATCAAAATTGCTTATTTTTACGCTTTAGACTGGATCACTCAATTTAGAGTCCAAATCCATTTTACTTGCTTCCTAGTTTTATTCTATTATAAGTGCTTCAAAAGATCAGTTTATCTAAACAGAGTCTAAGTGAGTTAGAAAAATTAGATTCCCAGTCCGTTATACTTTCCTAATCTCTTCTATGTGAGTTACAAGTGCTTCCAAAGACAAGTTTATCCAAACTGAGCCTAATTCGACCGATAATTGTGATTGTTTTATACTAACTTATGATTTTGTATTACTAGGGACAAATATTTCCCACCCCAAGCTTCTCAGGCACGGATCTGGAATTTCACTAACAAACACTAAGCTGTTACACGATTCTCACCACACACAGAACCAAACGCATCATTCTCTCTTCATAATTAAAACCATACTTGCTTTTACATACAAACACATGAAGCAAAAATAAAAAAGAGGCGTGGTAAGAGATTGAAGTGGGTTTCTTACACGCTGAAGGTGCCTGAAACGGTGTCGTTGGCGGACCTGACGGCGGATTCGAGATCGAAGGAAAGACCCAAATTGGAGCTGTCCTGGGAGGATTGGGCGGTGGCGTAGGAGTTCCAATCGGCAAGCAATGACGACGAGGGTTTCGCCTCCTCCTCACCACCGCTCGGTGCCGAGAACCACCCTTGCATTTTGGTCGCCAATTCCAAATGCGAGTGACCCTTGCTTGGAGGGAGAAAAGAGGGAAATGAAATGAATTAGGGTTTGCGATTTGATGTGTGGATTTAACTGTTATGTGCTGAGTGCTTCTGTTGTTGTTGTTGAGAATTGAATAGCTGCTTCTGCTCTGTATTGTTGAAATCACCACTGGATTGCTACAATACCTTACCACCCTTTCTCAGTCTTTTTTTCTTTTTTTTCTTTTTTTTTTTTTATACAGGTAAGAAGTTCAAAATTATATAAAGATGTAAAATCATAATTATTCGTATGTAAAATTTTATCTATTTATTTTAAAGATTGTGAACATGATTAAATTTAAGTTTTAAGTTTTTTTTGTTTTAAATTAAACCTACATTGAATTTCTTTTTATGTTGATTGATTGTTAAAACTTTTATATTTTTTACGTGATTATTACTTTATTTTATTAATTTATTTTTTTTATCTTCATGTCTTAATAAATAATATAAGATTGTGTGAATAAGTACAAATAAAAATATTATTAATATAATTACATCACTAAATTATTGAAAAAATTAAATTACATAAATATAATTAAAAAAATAATAATAAAATATTTAATATGCTCTGAAAGAATAATAAATTTTCATCAAAGATATCTAAAATTATAGATATCTTATATTTAATTTCAAATATTTTATAATATAAAATCTATAATTATATAAAGAGATTTTTTTTTTGTTCACATTTCGTTTTTTCAATTTTATCTTTAGTTGTTATTTTAAAAGTTAATTATTTTAAATTAATTATTTTATAAATAGTTTATTTCAAACCATTATTCTAAAAATCTCTTTTGTCTTCATCTTAAAAACATCTTTTGTGTATATATTTTATTTTTTCAATTTTATATTTAACAACTATTTTAAAATTAATTATATATTCTTTATATTCTAAAAGTAAATGCGAACACAGATCGCATGTGTGTTCACTAGTATTAATAATATGTTTAATTTTAATAAAAACCTCCACAATTTTTATAATGTAACTTTACAATGTTTAATTCTAATACATAACAAATTTATTCATTTTATAAAATTTATTTTTAAAAGTTATATTGATGATAATTTCTTAAATCTAGTCTTCCAATCTAAGAGTGTGATTGGTTTCTCATTTTAAATCTCAGACATTAGATAATCATAATTCATTAAAACATTGTCATTATCTATACTCAATTCCAAAATAACATGTATTGAGCTAAATATGCATGAAGTCTTACCATGTAACATTATAATACGTTACGACCTGCCCAGATTTACATGGTCTAAAATCCCTTATGACATGGTTAGTTCATTATAGCCTAGCCAGAAATGTGTTCTCTCACAAATTCCGACACTGGAACCTCCTTCAACTCTCGCCACATAAAATTTATTCTCTATATGAGTATGTAAGTTTAGTAGAATTAAGATGACTTAACAATCAAGCTCACACAATAGATGCCTTAACATCAAATAATGAGTTAATTTTTCTTATAACTAACCACATTCATACAACTCACAAATTAACAATATTTTTCAATCACAACCTCAAACCAAACTCAAGAAATCATCATCATTTCCATTGGACATCATTCTTCCTACTCATTTATATCACATGTCCACATATAAAATAATAAAATGCTAGACCATATGTTGCATGGCACAAAACCCAATCTTTCTACAACCTAACACGCACATTAACCACATACCATCGTCTTTCCATGCTTCACTATTTTCCAATTTTTACAACTATACTTCATTTTGATACGATCTTATATGATCGTTTATGAATTTGAATCCTCAAGAGGCACGACACAAATAAATCAAAGAAGAACGCAGAATAAGACAGAGATGGAGGACGCCACAATCTAGCAGATTGATAAGTCAAGTGAAGATTCGTCATAAAGATGTTAATCTTTGATAAGAACCGGAGGCCTAAGCCAAGAACAAAGAGAATCCTCTCTTTAATAAAATCAAATTCAATATATGGCTAAAAGTGTTTACAATAGTTTTTGGTACCTCTATATATAGGCACACGAGTTTAAGAAAACCTAAGAACCTTACAAGAAGGCCCAAACCAAAACATAAATTAATTTATAAAAGAAAATCCAAAGCCCAAAAACATAGAACATAACTATTTTCGAAAAGAAAACCCAAAGTTCAAAAATATAAATTAATTTCCTAATAACTATCCTTCAAAAGTGCTCCAAGCCATGATCTTCATATCCTTTGAATTTCTTCTTGCAGTTGCTTGTAGTATCAAGAATCTTGAATAGATGTGATTTTCCAATCTCTTGCTCCTTGCCCTTGTCATAGGTCCTTTGAATTGTAAAGGTCAATCTTCAAATTCTTCTTGTATGAAATTTAGGGATAGTCCTCTATCACATTCAATCCACGTAAAAAACACCACAAGCCTAGTGCCCAACAAGAAAAGTTGGCACCCAACTTAAAACACCTTCCAACACCTTAGCAGAGTTTTCTACACGTGATATGGGTTATCTAATTTAGTAATTCAATTATTTTTCTAGTACCAAAATACTCTTAATTTATATCAGAACAATCTCAGATATCGCTAATCTACCAAATTGATATCTCAACTTAGATGAAAGGTTTAATCAAATCGACTTAAAAACGTAAGGATTCACTATCTAATTTTTAAAACCAAACCAAAACAATCATATATGTTGAAATTTCCAATTCTTTCCTCGTCACAAATGTTACCATCAATAGCATAAAATCATTTATTTCAACAAGCAGAGATTTCACAATCCAATTCTCATAATAAGTTAGGTAATATCCAATCAAACCAAATCAAACCAACACACCCATCCACCCACCAGCCATCGCCCTCTATAGATAGACTAAAATAAGTTCAGCAAGATTTCTTTTTAATAAATTCATGGCATCAATAATTTATTAAAATCTTAATTTAGGTTTCTCATTTAAATATCTCAAACACTAAAGAGATAAAGAGGTGAACAAATTTATCTCTTCTTTGAAATTGTTATTGCTCAAGAGGATCTAAGTTTACTCAGTGAATTAAATATCACTTAAGCACTATGTTATAACTCGAGTGAGAAGTTTTCTCTTATTTGTGAAGATAGATCGCTCAAACAACATATGTTGACTACAAGTGTATGTTTTAAAATATGTGAAGTTTTTACCATTTTGTTACATGTATATATGGAATTGTTGAATTAGTGTGTGTGAATTGTGTTAGATTAATACGCTCTAGAAGGGGTGAATAAAGTCTTATACTTTTTTTTATATAACACTATACTAAGTCGTCTGGTACCAAACATATCAAACATGCACAGAAATATTAAAATAACTTTCATACTCCCTCTTTTGAACACACTAAATGAATGATAGAAAGATTTGTAGAGAACAATATGAATCTTGTGTTGGTGTAACTTGTTTTTTTTATTGTTGTTCTTCGTTTTCAGCTTCAACTTTTTATACGTCATCTGGAAAATTATTGTTGAAGCTTCAAATCAGATATATATTAATTTTTCAAATGTGTATCAACTTTAAAACATATAGCTATATATATAATTCATTTATTAAATCTTTCATATATTTGGTTATCTAGAAATATGTTGATTATTACGACTTGATTAAATTCATCAGAATTGAATTCAAAATGAATTTTGAAATAACATACTTTGTCTAATAACACATCAAACAAGGTCTTATAGACTTTTGATCAAAGAAAAAAAATGGATTTGTGACATTCAGCAACATTAACACACAAGTTAGATTATATATAAAATATTAATTCAGTTCAATTATAGTAGTTGTTATCATCAAAACCATTAAGATCTTAAGTACATTAGATGCTCTCATGGGTGTATATAGATCGTTCGATCTCACTAATGTTGGATCATTTTATTTTAACAAATTGATGCATTCATGGGATACGATGGTTTAAGATATGTTTCCTATCTCGATTTTTAGGATGACACATCTTAAGATATTAAGTAGAGAAAAGTTAAAGAATTTTTTTTATAATAAAATTTGTCATAGTTAATGTAAGGAATTTTCTTCACATACGAATTTGAAGTTGGTTTTACTAACTTGTAAAAACAACTACTTTGAGTTGATGATTCATGTTGTTTTGAACACTATTCATGTGTAATTTGTATATGTTATATGTGATTTTAAATTGAGAATCTATGTTGATGATGATTTATTCGGGTTGAGAATGTGTAATGAACAATGTAGTGAGTATATTCTACATTTTAGATTGATATATATTTTTTTATGTTAATCCATTATTGTACCTAATCATGGTACAATCATACTTGACACCAAAACAAAAGATTCTCTTGGCAAAAGCAACATATACACTCAAAGTTAGTTGTGTTCTCTTCTTAATTGACATTACTTATACTATTTTAGTTTCTCAAATTATAATTTATTAATTAGGTCCCTTAAATACTACAATTATACTATAATTAGTTTCTCAAATTTACTATTTTAGCTTCTCATAATATTGATTTATGACATATTAAAGTTACATAATTATTAAATAAAATAAAATCACATTTGTAACATCAAATGTATTCAATTGGTATAATTTAAATACAAATAAGACTCCACAATTAAGATATCTAAAAATTGAAAGTAGAATTGAAAAAAAATAAAATAAATAAGCACAACTAATAAATTGGAGGGCTCAAAATTTTCAAGAGTTGCACTTCAAAAACCAACGGCTCCTGTGCATGAGAAAAAAGGCTGCGACGAGGGCCAAACTGCAATTAACAAAAACGCAGCAATCTACTATTACAATCAAATATAATTATTGAGAATTTAGCTTAGCAATTAAAAGAATATCTAATCTAACCTCTTCAGGTATTGGTTTCAAGTTCTCGTTTACATATCCTGCTGAAGGTGGGATCAGTGCTCTTCTCTTTCCTAAAAGTACAAGTAAATGCCACAAAACAAAAATTACAATGACAACATTAATTAATTGACCTTAATTTAACATGTTTTTGTATCATGTCCATTGTTATGTTTAAATATTGTTTATAATCATATGTTAGAAACGTATATAAATGGATTGCATGCCAAAGTTTGGAGTAATATAATATATATATATATATATATATATATATATATATATATATATATAACAACTCATAAATGCCATGGAAGAACATACCACCAACTCTCATGCCTGTGAGGACCTCCTTTAAGCCCACTATCATCTGCATAAAAAAGCAATGCAAATTAGTATAATGTGACCTCATAATTGATTTCAAAAGAACAAGAACCAAGAATTTGAATGTCAAGTGATAAATAATATAATCTTGTTATGACTATGGTCATGTGTTAATTGATGAAGAAGTTAAAGTCTACAATGCAGAAAAATAATGAACAGAGTAAAAGGCAATAGCCATATATATCAGAAGTCAGAGCTGAATTTTATGGTTAATGGAATACTCAACTTGGAAGAATGTTTGAAAAACATAATCAACGATGATTAGAGTTAAGTAGCAACAGAATGCCCCCACACTCAACTAAATTGTCTAGGACACTACAGAATTTAGACTTTCTGCTGAGTCTGTGGTGTTGTCCCTCTACTAAGTCTTCAAAATACATCGATAAATACAATTTTGATGTTTTAAAATATATTAAAAACTTCTTTAATATATCAACAACAATGTATTTTGAAGGTTCAGCAGACCGACAATAATACATCTATATGCTCATGACAAAAATGACAATACAACCTCATTTACATCTATATGCTCATTAACATACAAGTTGAATGAAAAAAACTTACCTGGTTCTCATCCAAGGGAAGTGTAACAGGTGTACTTTCTCCACTGAATTGGTCCACTGTACTATCATGAATTAGAGTATGAAACCATGCAACAGTAGAACAGGTTTGGATCAGATAAACTGGTTTAAGGGAAATTAAGGGGGAAAATATGAACTAGAAATTGAATGGTTGTGTTTTGTGTGTGTTAGAATACAATAATGATTTGAATCATGGTAATCAGTGGAATATCATGTAAGTGAAAAATTCAGTTTGCAATTACCTGAAAACAAAGTATCCATTTGCACGCCTGCATACACAATTGAATTTGACCACATCTCCATTATGTGCTTCTGGTCCTTCCCCTTCAACAATATCTAATTCGAAAACTTCATATGAATACCTATTTATGTACAAAGACTTGTATTGATAGCTTGATTTATTTCAATAGGAAAGAATAGCAGAATCACTAAAATGCATTATAGTTCAATGATTTTATCAAGAACCAAGTATATTCACTCGTGTATTTGAAGAAACATGGAAAAATGAAGTGTTGCTTAATCTACTGCTAGAATGTAATCAGGCATCAAACCCGGTCTTCCATGAAAGAACGAAACACATTGAAATTGATTGTCATTTTGTTAGAGAAAAGGAACTCTCTGGAGATATCACTACTAATTTTTTCAACTCTAACAATCAATTGGCTAACATATTTATTGTCCCTTAGAGGCCCTCAGATTGAGTACATTTGTAACAAGCTTGGTACATATAACATATATGTTCCAATCTGAGAGGGGGTGTTATAATGTAATCAACGGTTAAAAAATATCGGAAATTAACTGTTATATAATCTAGGAAATTAGGTTAGGATGATTGATTTCTAATTATTAAGTGTTTTTATTATAATTGATTTTGTAAAATAGTATAAATACATACTGTGGTCTGCATTATACACACAGTACATTCAAAACATATACAATTCTATACTTACAATGGGATGTGGGAAAAAATACATACACACTCAAATAAAAAGAAAATAAGGTTGTTGGTCTTTCCATCAAAGAAGACAAAAAGTGTGAATCATCAAAGTGTTTTTGCACCAACAATTTATGTCATACATACATGCTTCATTTTACTGATGGAATGTAGCATGGAAGTTCAAAAATTGTTTACCTTGAATTCTCACTCCACTAGGTAGCTTCAAAGTCCTAGATGCTTCACATAAAAAATAGTAAATCACAAATCATGATACACTAACATTTTTCATTTCACAATATTAGATTAGGTTAAAAAAGGAAGAAAGACAGACAAACCGTATGAGTTCAGGTTCCTTCATGTCTGGCATAATTGGTGCAGCCAAAGCAGGAGAAGCATGCCATATCCCCAGAAACTGAAGAACCATCCTTCTTGAAAATCTTTTCACTGTTAATATAGAGACTCTGTTATTAGACTCGGCATATCTGAGTTTTGCATCCTCCAAGCACCTGAATTTATCAGAGGTTTGAAGCACTTGGTCAACAAAGATGCTTCTCAAGAAGCATGATGACAACTTTATGCATAAAAAGAATCCATTTTCATAATGAGGATCAAAGATAAGACAAACACAAAGCACCATCACAAAATAAAAATAGAGAAAGACATGAATTATTCTGAACCTCTTCCCATTAAGATTTCACCATCTAAAAAATATTTTATTTCATTTCACCACATTAAGATTTTTGCACAGTCTTGAGAAACTCTCCCCATTACAATAAATCAGAGAAACCCTCTCCCTAGATTGGGTGTGTCTTCTATCTTCAAGCATAATGTTTGAAAATTTGGATTGATTCTCACAAAAAGGTTTACCATTTTGGCCTCTTTCAACTTACAATAAACTATTATATTAATGTAAAATAAGTATTTCAAGGGTACAGAGAAGATGACACATTTGGACATAATTACTAAGAAAAATGAGATTGGAAAGAAATTTCATACCTTGGAGATGCATGCACAGAAGCAGCACATGGAGATGGAACCAAGAGAAAAGATAGAACTGCCATACTCAAATTGAAATTTGAGAATAAAGGTTGATACTTGTGTGGCCACTCAATTTCAATCATCAAACAAACCATTATCTATTTCTCTGACTCTATCCAAAAGTAAGTTACTTGTTGATGAGTATGGACCCACCAAGCCCAGAATTAGTCACTGTTTGCAACTTCCATTACAAATGCAAAGTAAAAAGGCAAAACTAAAAACAGAGAGAAAATATCATAATGTTGTACTGATTCTTTTCATTTAATTAGACAAAAAATAAATAAAGGAGAGAGAGAGAATTTGATTTTAGAGTATATTTAAAAAAAAATGTTCTTTTTATTTTTCGTTTGTTAGAAAAAGTATACATTTTTTTATTACAAATATAGCTTTTTTTAACTTAATTATGTTTTCTATCCATTTAATTTATTCTGTGTTAGAGTTTGATTCTCCGTGGTTTTTGTTTAAGTCAATTAAATTTTTATTTTTAAATTAAGTGAACTTGGTCTTTTTTTATTTAATTATTTGAGCTTTTTTTATTTAAATGTTAAGTTTTATTATGCATTTGAGGTATAAATACTTTTAGAAGTTCGAACAATTATAAAATTTAAGTAAAATTAGAGTTTGATAAATAAACAATAATTATTAGATGTTACCAAAAGAATTGAAAGAAACGTAGATTTCATGCAACTTTTTTCAAAATTATTATGTGATTTTAAAATAATAATAGTTATTATTGAACAACTTCAATTTACTTCTCTTATGTTCATGTAAAATAGTCTTTCTCATATAAATAAATAAATATGCTAGGGACCATCTTATTATATGGGGTGCAGTCAGTAATTATAAGGGTGTAGGAAATAGAAGCCTAAAGTTTAATACCATATTCGCACGATCCATACCCACTATGTCCATCTCAATAAAACTATATTTGTGCTTTTTAATTAAAAGTTTATATTAAATTTTTTTATGAACTCATTTTCTTTCCCTAGCCTTTTCAAAGTTATAACGGCACAATGTTGTAAAAGAAGATAATTCAATTTTTTTCCTCAATTTATATGTTTTCTGAGGTGTATTTGGATGTATAATTCTTAATTCAGAACAAAAATTATGTTATCGTTCATATTTTTCAAATAGAAAAGCACTAATTTTAAGAACTTCAAACACGTTCAAACTTGGTTAAAAGCATTAAAAATGAGGCTTTATAGTGTCTAAATATTGGGGCATCACAAATATCTTTCTCAATCAATATAAAATATAAATATAAATCACAATTTAAACCAAACTCTACACAACCTTCCATCTTGCTTTTGAAATCCTAGATTTGAAAAATGGAACCAAATCTGTGCGGAATTTGAAGAAAAAAAAATGATAAAGAAAAGCAGCAAAAGAATCCACAAAACAAAATATATTATTCAAAGATGTAACAAATGTATGGTAAAAGTGGCATGCCCTTTTCTACACAAGTGGCCCTGCAGCCCAAAAGGATGGAACCATAGGAGAAATTATCTTCAAGTATCGTCTACTTGTGAATGGAACACAAAGCTTGGGAATGTTGTGGTGATGTCCCTGCCCAAACACATTCAAAAGGGTATCAGAAAAGCCCAGTGAAAGACAAAGGACAAATCAAAATATATGTTAGTAGGATACTCATGATGAACACTTAACTTGCAACTATCATACTTTTCTAAACAAAGATTCAGTAATGAGTAGTTATGAAGTTATAAAGATCAATGTTATTGTTTGAGATCTCATGTCGATTAGAATAAGACCACATTATAATATATAAACAGGTGTAATCCTCGTTTCACAAGTCGTTATGTAAAAATTAAAGTTTGAGATAAACTCACTTCCTAAGATTATATCAGAGCCTATCCTAATCAAGTTCTTTGAAACTATTATGTCATTGTTTTGTTATCAAGTTTCGGTTAAACTATTCACAAATTGTCTAATCTCACGTGATGTTCATTCATCGACGGAAGGGGTGTTGGAAATCTCGTATCAATTAGGAATAAGGCCAAATTAATATATATATATATATATATATATATATATATATATATATATATATATATATATATATATATATAAGTGGGGTGCAATTTTTACTTTACAAGTCGGTTATGTGAAATTGAGTTAAGCATTAACCCTCTTACTAAGAGTTATTTTGCTCTGTCTACTTTGGAAAGTGTACTGCAGAAATTGACAAGAAAAAATATAAATTGAATAATTACTTGAGATATTGAAGGGTCATGTTCTTCAGAAGTGATGGATGACGCAGAACAAGGTTTCTCCACTCTTCCTTGTCAATCTTGCCATCATGCTTTGTATCTGCTTCCTCAAAGGTCTACAGAAATCCAAAACTTAAATGTTAAAACCATCCATGTGTGTTTTCAAACAGAGAGAATGAGACTCTTGAGACAAGTGGGTACAGTTAGAACTTAGAAATGCAGGTGAAAGAAGAATGGGGTAAAACCTTGTCAATTATACTTTCTATAACATCATCTGATAGGTTCATGCCAGATTCAGCAAGTGTAGCTACAACCATTTGCTTCACCTGCATAAAAAGACATACAAAAATCAGGATTGTCTGGAATGAAGAGAAACAAAATTTAGAATTAAACAAACTTGACTAAGTACCTCTTGCCTTTCAATAAAACCCTGCTGCTTGAGATCATACAGTTGAAAGGAAACTGAAACATGATATCATTTGGGTTTAGTTTTGTTTGCTTAAAAAGGTCAGTGAAGAAAACTGAAGACTGGATTTCAATCATGCATCGTTCTAAATTTTAAAAGGTGAACACAAAATTAATGATAAACTAATAATTGTACAAAAAGAAAAAACCCTTACAACATACATTCAATCTTATCATCAATAGGGGCATTTGGATGGAAAACGGAGAGAGCACGAGCAAACTCTTCAAAACCCAGTATTCCATTGTGCTTTGTGTCAAACAAATCAAATACCTAAAAGAATTAGAGAAAAATTCATTACGCATGAGTTTCTGTTGAACAAACACAAAATATAATACTTTGGTTGCATATTAAGCTAAAGGCTGTAGTATACCATAGCATGCATTGTGTGCATACACAACTTGTGCAAGTAAATAAACTATCTCGTACTGCATTAAATATGCCATCCTTTTAATTGCATGTGCAAACAGGCACAGACTAATTTTTAAAATAGCATCCTTTCAAGGTACATAAGTTTATCATAATTTTCGCAATTCTTGTGTTCGGTGAACTATTCAAGCTAGTATGTGTAAACAAATATGATGCAATAGTAGACATAATATGCAATATTATACACATACCAATGAGAAGAAATTATAAAATACAGAGACAACTGAACATCTAGAAATGAGTATGACTAGACAAGGTGATTGATATAGATGTCAAACTGCTAAAACAGTTGCATTGGAACATAGCAAAAAAGGGAGAAGTACCAAAATTTCAGTCATTACATTAAGCATTAGACAGAGAACCAATTTTTTTCTGTGTATCTGTGTCTATATTAACCTGATATGACCATAGAAAGAGAGTTTCATGTGTCAAAGTAAAGATATTTGCATAGGAAATCAATAAAATGAAACGAAAGCAATACCCGATCGGCAAAAAGACTTTCTTTTTTGTTTGTCTTGAACAATGCCAACTGAAACTCTTCCTGCAAATGATATCTAAAGTTGAATATAACATCTGATAGAGTTTCTAAAACTAAACCCTTCAAAAGAAAGTAAATGACAAAATGGAACAATAGAATAAACAGCATAGATACGGAATGATAAATAAAACTTAAAATTAGGCATATATTTTCTTTCATTGTTGGAAAAGGCCAAGCTAAAACAGACCAACCTTGTTAATCAACCCATCATCAATAACAGCACTGCTGATCTTTTTGAAGAGCTCATAAAGTGCTTCTATTTCACTTACACTGACTGCACATACAAGAAAATATATACCCTTTTTTCAGTACAATATTATGTATTTAATTCCTAGCAGCAATGTTCGCGGCAATAGAATCCACCATTACAAACAAAATAATTATAGCTTTCATACTAATGCTTTTCTTTTTTATTTTATTTTTTTGTTCATTGCCACTAGTTAAATTACCTCAAAATATGATGGAATAATAGAAGATAAAGGAATTCAGAAGTGTATATTCTCAGTAGAAAAATCAGAATTTATTTGTAATCTAATTATGTAAGAACAAAAAGACAAGTAATGAATTATAAGCATATAGTAAGGGTAAGTACGTACACACTGTCTCTCTAGCAAGAAGTTCAGGATCTTCAAGGCCTCTCGGCTGGTTGTATATGTCCAGATCACAACATCTCAATATGGAAGCAAATAAAGGCTTTAATCCCTCTAAGCACTGCAACATGATATCTTTCGCAAATCAGAACACTCCATAACTGTTCCAAGAATAAATCAGTTAGAAATTTCATTTAGTTCGTCCTTAATAAAGTCATTATAATCAGGCACAAGGCAAACCAACCTTTTAACCATTTCCAATTCCGGTGAACAATCCCAAATGGCAAGATCTGAAAAGGCAACAACAGAGAAAAAGAAACCTAGTTTCAGACTTCAAACATGATATTGATGCCACTTTCATATCAGAAGGTACCCAAATTGAAAATAAAGCAACACCACTAGTCCCACTTTCAAACACACAGAATTCATTGAAAATTAAAAGTACTTATCACCACGAACTACAAACATCAACATTCCAGGCTATATAAATTGTGCATTGCTTTCTTCCTTTCACTTTGAATCACAAGAAAATGTGCATAAAAATTCACATTTCAATGATGTGTGTATATGTTTATATATTGACACTCCTTAAGCTAGTTACAAAATTTTCGATGTTGAAGTAAATTTCCACAAATATTTGATAAATTAATAGGCATTAAGGAACTCAAGATAACACCCTACATAACAACTACAAAAATAGAAACAAACAAAACCTTACTCAGAAAGATGGGGGTAATGCTACATTGGTCACATGCCCATATCAAAAACAAATTTTCAGTAAGTCCATAATCTTCAAAACACAAACATAAAATTACTGATAATTGACAAACTCAGAATCCATGACCCCACATCAAGCTCCTCAAACAAAACCTCTCAAAATCGCCTTGGAGCAACACCAGATTCAAATTTCAACATCCCCACATAAAAAATTACAAATTTTTAAGGTTACCGAATTATGAATTCAGGGCAATTCACAGCTCACACATATCCACCACCTCACAAGCATGAAAAAACCCATCGATCTATGGGAACCGGCACCGAATCAACACACAAAATAAAAGAAACAAAATTTACAGAAAACTGAAGAACCCCACATCAAAATACACCATAAAATCTTGTTATGCAGCTTCAACCATGATTGAAAAAACAAACAGCCCAGAAGGGTAGGGGAAAAAAAATCAGACCTTGGAGGCAGAAGATCAGACACCAGAAAAGGAAAAAGAAAGTGCGTAGAAGATTTGGAGAAGTTAAGGGTTTGGTTGGAATTAAAAGGAATTTGGGGAAGTGGAATGGATGATTGGAAAGAATGTGTTTATGAAGGTGACGCAAGTGATGTTGTCGATGACAGATAGAGTACAACCCACAAGAACCTCTGACAATTTATTTTATATCAAAGGTTAACTCAATTTTTCATATCATAAACTTATCTCTGAAAAATTAATAAATAGAAGATAAGTTATAAGTTATCTATAAAATATTTCAAACTACCAAATAATCATAAGTTGTTACAAATTTCGTTTGATTTCATCACTTCTAACAAAATCAGTGATTTTTTTTAGAGTTTGATTCAAATCTATAAGTATAAGTTGAATTTTGGAAAGTGGGACTTCTATTCTTGCTATTATATTTTAATTAAATTAATTTTTATTTTTCTGGTCTAACAAGTAAATTTCTTTGTTGAGAGACTGAAAAATTAACTTGGAACTAAAAATTAGTAATTAGTAACTTATCAATGCTCAGTTACTATCTTATTAAACCATAAATATCTAATGAAGTTATTTGTTGAAATAATTAAGGATAAAAAATAACAGAATAATATACAGTTTTATATGGTAGTTTGTATAAATTTAATTTTGTTAATCAATCAAATATATTTTTGAGTATTTCTCATTTTTTTTATTTATGGAATTTTGTTTTATACTTTTATATTGTGTATTTTAGTGTTCATCTTACACTTGCATTTTTATATATTTTCAATCAAATTTAAAATATAATAAAAATAATGGATATGATACTGCCATTATATCAATTAAAAGATAGTACGAAATAAAAAAATTTATATTCATCGATATTAATAAGCATAATATAATAATTAAAATAAACATTGTGGCATAAAAATATTCATAACTTAGTAATAAAATCAGATGAGTTTGGTATCTATCATATTCGTAACTTAATTTATCCTTTTCATTTTTAACCCTATATTACATTTAAATATTAAAAGATTTTTAATATGATTGTTAAGTATAACATAATTTGTATTTATTCTGATGACATAAATTGGCATACACAAATCAGAAAGTAAAATCTATATTATTTCTCTAAAATATTCTTAATATTATTTCTCTCTAAATATTCTTAATATTATTTTTCTCTAAATATTTTTAATATTGTTTCTCTCTAAATATTCTTATTATTTATATTCTCATATTTAAATAATATGTTGTTAATTTTATCTTTTAAATATATATTTATTTCATTATCTACTTCCTCACAGCATCGTATTTATTCTTCAATCTTTTTAAAAAACTACTTTATCTCATCCTTATGTACATATTTGTTATTCTTAACTGTCAGTAGTTAATATTTGATAGGTTTAAATACTTTTTTTTCTTATATTCTTAGTGTTTGTTGTAAATGGTCATTATTTTGACAAAATGTTTAAAATGGTCCTCATTTTCGCAATTTGTATTTTATTAGGTCATTTTTCTATAACGTCGTTTAAATCATTAACGGACAAGTGGCACAAGTGTTACCTGTACGGTACAGGTGTGGTAATTAGATATTTGGGGATAAATAAGTGAACTAGGGTTTTGGTAAGCAATGTTTGGACAGTTGGTGAGTTTTGGCAATCTTGTTCCTCCATTTTCAATTGGTGTTGTTGCAATCTTCTTCTTCCTGCAATCTCATTATATAGGTATGTTACGGTCTCAATCTTCTTCTTTTACCTCTAGTTGTAATCGTTGGAGGCAATCGTGTTGTATCACTTCGTGCACTGTTTGTGGTTCAACGACAAATGGATTAACCCCGATTTGTAGTTGCGGAGAGATGACAACTTTGAGGATGGCAAGAACTCCAAAGAATATTGGTAGAAAATTTTGGATACAATCTGTTTTTATTTTTACGTTAATAATAATTTGGTTTTAATTTTTGGTTTATTGATTTACAGAGTGGTGGTTCCAATAATGTGGGATGCAACTTTTTCAAATGGTGGTGTTGATGAAAAGGATGTCATTATCATGACACAAATGAGACATATTAATGATTTGGAAAAGTTATTGAAGGTTGCTAAGAAGAGACTGCAATTAGTAATAGGGTTCATTTATGTTGTTATTGTATTATTTGTACTGTTATTGTGTGTAATATTTTAAAGTTCATTATGTTTTGTATTATTGTTAAATGAAGAAATGAATGAGTTTGATTATGTTGATATTAGTCCCAACATGTTCAAAATGATATCTTAATCTGAGCATTGAAGTAAGTGATATTGATCTAAGCTTGGAAAAAATTAAATTGATCTGAGTCTGGAAGAAGTTAAATTCATAACATCAATTCATCCTCATCAAAATGCACTACATCAATGTTTGGCAAGAGTGAAATTGAACGAATTTTAAGAAAAGTCAAAATGCAGTACATCAATAATGAATTATACATCAGAAATTTCCAAAAAGTAACTAAGACGTTTGTAGCTGCTATCATGGCATCTTCCTAATTTGTATTTTCATCCCAAACTGCTGAGATGGTTCTTCTGGTGTTGGTAGTGGTGCTGCTTGAGTCTCCACTTCATTCCTTGGTGGTTGAGTTGTTTGAGTTTTAGCAGTTGGTGCATTGTCAGTCGTTTCAGCAGTTGGTGCATTCTCAGTAGTTTCAGCAGTTGGTGCATTCTCAGTCGTTTCAGTAGTTGGTACATTCTCAGCAGTTTGGGCATATGGTGTCATTTCAGCATGTGTTGCAGTCTGCTCATTCACAGACTTATCTGGGCAATTGTTTCTGTTATGTCCAATCTGACGGCATATGCTAAATTTTTTCCTTTGCTGATTTGTGTGTTATCCTTTCTCAACTCCCACTCTTCCAACCTCATTCTTTTCTTGGATCTTCCTGGTAAGATCCTCTTATGAATTTCTTGGGTCTTCCTGGTAAGATCCTCTTATGAAGAAATTTCCCAAATTGCAAAATTTCTCATAAATTGAAAAATTAATGTTAATTAACCATAGGTACAGTACACATAACACACCCTAATACAAACCATGTCACATGTACAATGCTTCGTTAATGATTTAAACGACGTTACAGAAAAAGACCAAATAAAACACGAATTGCGAAAATGAGGATCATTTTAAACATTTGGTAAAAATGAGGACCATTTCAAACATTCTGTCAAAATAAGGATCATCTGCAACAAACACTACGAAAATGAGAAAAAAAGGTATTTATGCTTTTACATTCTCATCTCGTAATTCATATTCTCTTGTGAAAACAATATGAATATTTTATCATCCCACATTGCATAAGAAATGAACTTTTAAAACAAAGTATCAAATGAACTTTTCCTTTTTTTTTTCTAAAGATATTGTTTATTTAGTTTGGTGTATATATATATATATATATATATATATATATATATATATATATATATATATATATATATATATATATATACTTTAATTAGATACAATTATTTTAAGCTATAAACTTCACATTATTAATTAAAACACCCATTTTTGAACTTTAATTTTAAAGTGTTTTTTAAACTAAAAGAATTGGCCATACGTATGTTCTGAGGTGTGAGAGTGTCTTATGATTTTGAATATAATTATATTCGATGAAAATAACTAAATGATAATATAAGGCTTAATTATTAATGTGATTTATATATTTATATTTATGATTCACTTTAATCTTAGTATTTTTTATTTGATTGAGTTTTAATACCTTTTAAGTAAAATCAATTAGGTTATTTTGGTAAATTGACGTTTAATAATGGTGGAATGTATCTAATATGAAAATTTAAAATGAATCACATGTAAAATGGTTTGGAAGGTGCTTTAAAAATTTAGAAGTGTCTTGGGTTAATTTATCAAAAAGAGATCATTTCTTTTTCTATATTACTAATTTGAGTCGCTTTTTCAAAAAAATACAAATAGCTAGGGGTTAAATTGTATTTCGTGTGCACGACATTATTTTAAAATTATTGCCATTGGAAAACTTTAATCTTATAAACATTTTTGGTAAATTAATCGGTATTTTGCGTTAACCCATAAAGATATGTATATGTAAAATTTCACCAATCAATAATTAATTTTTAAATAATTAGATATTGTGACAATTACTTCAAAATCACACTAAAAGTGTTATTTAGTAAAATAGACCGTGTACACTTTAATACAATTAATGTATTAATATATTAAAATTAAGCTACTAATATTATATCAAGACAATTTCAATAAGCCATATTAGAATACAATTGTGAATGAAAACTTTACTAGTCAACTATACACACTTCAATACAAAAATATTCATTAGATAAAGTACATGCAACATCTTAAAAAAAAGGGAAATATTTTGAAATTGAGAGTTTAATAAAATTGGAGGACTTAAATAATGGTAGGTGGGAACATCTCTTATTCAGGAGAAGCAACTACTAGTCTTACAACTAACACTTTACAACAAAGGTTTTTTTTTTTCTCTTCCAAGTAAGGTAGCAACTACCATATATTTCAATCACTTGTCAAATATCAAACCCGTTATTTGTATCCAAATAAATCATAATTATTTAATGCAAATTGACTTTAACATTAAAATATTAATTTGCAAAAGTCTATAAGTGAATAACTTGTACCTTTGTGTTGTTTTAAATGTTTTGGAGGACATCGAATGATTATGTCATGTTGTTATTATTAAAGGTAATGGTCCATTAACTTTGTCCCACACACATTTGTAAGATGTTTTATTAAGTTTTAAATTATGAGTGATTTCCAACACAACAAATTTAGGGATATCAATGAATCGAGTTAGAGACGGTAACGACTATATGCAATTCGATCGTTAACAAAAAAAGTTAACTTGTTACTTGCATCGTTATTTGTTAAGTACTCGTTTAAAAAATATCTATAGATTTCTTCAAATCCACGTACATATGTAGATACCTGTAATACACAAATACGATAAGTGTATCGGATACCACACATATCTGATACATCGATACGTAAATTTTCAAAATAATAGAATGTGATACATGACAGACATGTGATATATGAATATTAAAAATTGTAGAATAATTCTTAAAAACATAAAAAAAATATGATTATTAAATGTGAATCAAAATTAAAACTATATGTACTAAAGTTGTCAACATAAAAAATATAAATTATTGTTAGTATAAAAGTACCATTACGAGAAAATTCTTAAATAATGATCAATTTTATTAACAAAAAATATGTTAAAAACCAATTTAGAGACCAATTTTCTAATTAGAAATTAATTTTTTTTAATAGCCAGAACCTGATAACTAATGTTAGAGACCAATCTAAAAGTCAATTATTTTGGTAGTCAAAACTTTGACAACTAATGTTAGTGACCAATTTAGAAACAAATTCATATACAGACTATTTTAATTATCAATTTAGAGATCGATAATAATTTTTTAAAACTATTTTAGTTGTCAATAATTTTTAGTTTTTAAATTGATACATAAATTTGTCATTATATAGTGACTAATTGTTTTTTGTTATTAAAATTGATCATTATTAAAATATTTGTTTTGTGGTGTACTACGACTTTATAAATTATATATTTCATTAATAAATATCAATAAAGTATATTAAAGTATTAGACACATATGTGTCGGACATGGACCCAAGTTGAAGTATTGATGCATCATAGTACTCATTTAAAAAAGTATATTTTATAAATCTCTAAAATAAAATTGAAATAAAATTAAAAAATATAAAAATATAAATTAAATTTTAATTTTAATTAAACTTAATCTAATAAATATAAATTATTTTATAATTTTATTTATATATAATATAATAAATATAAATATAAAATTATTTTTAATAAAATTTAACTTAATTTAATATAAATTACATTTTAATTTTAATTTGTATGAATAATAAATACATACGAATACAAATAATATGATAGCGTGTTTAACTCGTTTATTAACAAATATTAAAATATCCATATTACTTACAAATAATAAATACTCGTAATACAATAATACCCGTGAAGACATAATTTTTGTCATCTACAAACAACCATTTCATTGCAGACATTTAAGTTGAAGAATTAAGTGAGATGAAGAAGAAATTAGCAACCATCTTGTAACTCAATAAAAAATATTTGAGTGAAAATACAATGATGATTATAAAAGGATGAACATGAATGATGTTATTCAATTTGTCATTTTATGATTTATTCATGTTAATGCAAAGATGTTAAAATATTTTTGTCAGAACAAGATTTTATTTCATACACCACACAAAATCTCACCTCAAAGTAAGTTTATTACATTACTAAATAGTTGCACTTAGGGAACCCAATAAACCCGTTTCACAATGTTCAACGCGTTTTAAAATATCTTTTACAAGTTTAGATTAAATTTTTTTATGAAATAAAAAAAATTAACTAAATTATATAAATGAAAATAAATTATATAAAAGAATATAAATGTATTATACTATAGTATGTCATTTCGACTGATTAGATTATATATTCATCAAATTAAATTAATTTCGTTAGAAACTTAATTATTTCAAATGAATTATAACTTGTGAAACAACTCACTACCATTCAAATTAGATGATGAGATAATAATATTTTGACTCACTTCTTTTATCCACTTTTAATCTACCATTTTAATTACTTTTCAATTATTTATTTTAATTTTTGAAATAGTGTGGTGTGATAATTTAAAAATAATTAAGATGACAGATTAAAAGTAAGTAAAAAAAAATGGATTAAAATATCATTATCTTTATATTTTATTAAAAAAATATTAATTTTTTTTAAATGTGAATAAAATTAAATACGATTCACTTTATTCACAAATTAAAAGATTTAATAAAAACAATATTTAAATAATTTATATTTTTAATTATTTATGTATCAAATTATATATGTTGATATTTTATTTTTTAATTGTATTTTTATAATAATATTTGATGAAATAATTAAATACTTTGTTTATACAGCTGTATAAAAGTAGATTTAGTTAATTAAAAAAGAAAAACAATCTTAAATGATCCACTAATCTATAGTAAATTAAACCAAACTTCAAAATTTTCAACTCATAAAAATAAAATCAGATTGAGTTAACTCATATTTAAAACATAATAAGTGAAGTGAATCATGACTCACTTTTAGCACCCTAAAAGATACAAAATGAAAATTTCTTTTTATTTCTCTTTCAACTAAAATTGATACACAAAACTTTTCACAAAACAAACATATCAAACTAATAAACATAAATATAGAAGCATTCAGATAAATTATCAAAATTTCTGAACAGAAACGTCATTTTTCTAGGCAAATTAAGGTAATTATTGATGTTAGAACAGAGAAACAAGAAGGGTATTAAACTTTGTAATTAAAAAAAAAATTGTTGAAACCTTCACATAAAGGGATCAGTCTTTTATGGAGAAATGTAACACTCTTGATAAAATATTATGATTTTTTAATATTATTTTATTTAAATAAAATAAATCTCACAAAATAATAACATCTAAAAATGATTGTTATTTAACTAGATTGTTTTAAAATGTATCATGTTAACATGTACAAGTTTTCTATCAAACTAATAAATTCAAAATTATAAATTTTTGATAAAATTGTTTTCAACCTTTTAGTAGTTTCACGTGCATTAAGTCAATATGAGTTTCAACAAACATTCTAAATTTAACATATTATTAATTGTTTATCAAAGAAAAATTTCCTTAAAAGTGGCTTCTATTATAAGTAATAAATATAAAAAGTTGGTGTATTCCATTCCAAAATATGATATTTATACGATGTTGAAATAGATATTAATTAAACTAAGAAATTTAAAAGAGATATGGAAAGAGAAAAGCTAAAAAGATAAAGTTTCTTAAGAAAATAATGAAGAAAGAGAAAAAAAAAATGAATCTCAGAGTCTTATAGAATAAAGTTATAAATAATTAAAAAATGAAAAAAATGAAAATTATATAAATAAAATCCATGAACCACATTTTATACAATAAAGAAAACTAAGAAACTAAAATTATGGAACAAAACTAAAAACCAAAATTAAGAATATTGTAAAAAAAAGTACAATTAAACCTAATAAGATATATCAATGAAATAAAAAGTGGAGACCTCAATATCACACAAAAATAAAAAGAAAAAAAGAAAATGCTACTACTTTTATCTCAGTATTTGCAGTTTTAATAATTTTATCTAAAAATCGTATATGTTTTCAGGTGACAATATATTATTAATCAATATGATTAAAAATGTATATTGTATACATTTTTTCAATAATTAATGAATAAGTGAAGTAAATGAAATGTATTTATTGAGAGTAAAATAATTTTAGTAAAAATAAGTGTATTATAATGATTTATATTATTTATACCTTTGACTTTTCCACGTGGCGCTCAAATATGAAGACACTGTATGGATTAACGACCTTGGCACGTAACTGCAGAGGAACCGTATCCGAGTTGCTCGACCCGTATATTTGAAACCGTACCAAGTGACCCGATTCGTTATCATCTTCTTTGTTCGGTTTTGGTTCTTCTGAGACTAAAAAGCAAAAGATCACTACAAACAAACCCTAAAATCTGCAGCTCAGTTTCCTCCACCGGGCGTTTGTCGAATCGAAATTCGTAGAGCAAATCGAATGGGGAAGAGAAAAGAGCGTCGTCTCGCCGCTCTCAGCAACTCCGGTCGCCGAGTCAAACTCGATCTTTTTGCGGAACCCTCTGGTAGTCACTACCTTTGCTTCCTATAACCTCTCTTTTGGATTTTCAATTTTTTATTCTGTGATTTTTTTCCTATTAGTTCGAATTCGAAAACCCTGATTTTGGTCCATGTATTTGCTGATTATGATTTTTTTTATTTGTACTGTTACTGTTTTTTAAGGTTTTGTTAGAGTTTAATTGAGAATGAAAGTAATATGATTTGTACGTGAATTTTGAACGAGATAGTTTATCCATTTCAATGTCTCTATGATATTTTCCCTGTTGTATTATTTTTTCTTCATTTTTATTTCTTTTATGTTTTACTGGAAGTGATTGTAGTATGACTTGTTCGTGGTTAGTCTAGTGTTCCGAGACTGGAATGAGTTGATATATGCATGTTACAATGATACTTGTCTTATCTTACCAGACTGTATTGTTCATGCTTTCCGGGGTTTCTCGCACGTGTTTTTTTTTCACATTGTCGTTGGTTGAAATTAGGCGTTTGCTGTTGTTACTTATGTTTTTTGTCTTAAGCGAAATAAAAAGTTTAGAGTTTTCACATATTTGGGCACTATCTGTTGACTAGTCTCTATCCATGTATTAGTTATTTTGTATGTGTCTGAAAAATAATTGGCGCCAGTGCAATGCTCAATGCGCATGACTTGTAGAGCTATGCACAAGACATATTTCATTTTAGTAGATTACTGATTTTGAAAAGCTATGCTATGAGCGTTGAGCGTAATACACCTGTCAAAGAGGATGCCATGGTTTTTTTTTTTTTTGAGAATCAAATTATTGAAATGGATTTTAATACGTTTCTTTACTTCTCATGCTATGTTCTTAATCTGATACCTCCCCAGGAGAGTTGGGTGGCTCCACTCTACATGGTGAAGCTGGAGGAGATACTGATTCTCAACATCGTGATGGGTTACCCAATTCACCCTCATCTTCAGGTGGGTTCTGTCAGTTTTCTCAAAAGGACTATATTTAGAGGACATGAGTGCTCAACATTAAATTGGTGGAAATATGGATCTATATATACAAGACATGTTTTGTTGTTTGCCCCAAGAAACTGTTCGCAGACTGTAGGGCTGCTGTGTGGTCTTGGGAATATTCATTTCAGATGAGGTCGGCCCTGCCACTTTGAAATATGAATGACTCGTAATCTCGTTTTCCCCCCTTTGGCTGCATCAAGGGATTACTGAGGTTCAGACGGTAAAAAGTTTTATCGGTTCGTATGTTTTTGACTTTATTCACTTAATGACTAACTGACATTTCCCATTGTAACAGGTGACTTAGATTATACAAGCTAAAATGCTTGTGAATCTATTTTTCATCCTTGAGTTGCTTTTTGTCTTGTCAATTGTAGCACACCTTTTTAATAGTTTTTTTTAAGGCACTTGCTGTTGCATGGTCAGTACTCCAGCATTTCTGTTGTTTCTAACATGCTGGCATCTTGTCTTCAGGTCAAGAACCGCAGAATCCCTTGCTGCTACTTGGGCAATATAGTGATGATGAAGGGGATGACGGATCAAGCAAAAGGCTTAATGATGCGAATTTGCAAAGCCCTGTGCTCAATGAAGAGGTATTCTACGACCTACTAGATATGTGTCTGAGCTTCATATTTGTGGCTTTCCTTGCAGTGCTTAAATTGATATTTCTTGATTTTAATATTCTTCTTGATTGAATCTCTTATGGTGAGAAGGGGTGTGCCACCAATACTTGGCTGGGTTCAATGTTAGTGTTATATTTGAATTGCTCTTTGATGGATTAAGCGTATGCTCTTGTTATTTGAGAGAGTGATATCCTGTTTTCTTGATGGCTATGAATTACAAATTTTTGTGTTTATCATTCGTTAGCAAATTATGTAAAATTTTCAATTCTTGTCCTGTTTTATTTTCTGGTGTCCTATGCTTGAGGTTCACTTCTCTGATGCTGTGATATGAATTTTTTTAGTTTTTAATTTGAGGCTTATGATTTGCAAAAGTTTGAGTACTTCTTTTGAATGGAATTCTGTTTACCATAACTTATTTATAATATAATATGATATTCATATTTATTCAGGGCTTCTATCTAGAAGTATGACTTATGTGTACTCATTTTTTACGTTTCATAGTTAATTTGAGGAAATATTGTATATTGAAAGGGGGTGGTGCTTAATTCTACAGTGGGTAAGCTTTGTTTTTATTTACTAGTTATATATTTTGCTGTTTTATTCTTGTCAGGGTAAGGGTGAACTCGATGAAGGCTCCAAAGATGTGAATATCAGTGTCTCTGCAGATCTTGTTACTCAAAATAACGAACTTCAAAATGCAATGCCAAATTCTGCTTCAGTTGATGCCGGATCCTGTGAAAGAAATGGAAGTCACGGTGTTACTGGAAATTTGGAAAATGGATTGTTTTCCAAAGATCAAATATGTGGCTCTGAAAGTTTTGATGAAAGAGTTGTCACTGATGTTGGTATGGGGTGGAAGATCGTGATGCACGAGGAAAGCCAAAGCTATTACTACTGGAACACTGAAACCGGTGAAACTTCATGGGAAGTGCCCCAGGTCTTGGCTCCTGCAGATCAGTTGGCTAGTGACTTGATACCTCATGCTTCTGTTAATGATAAAACAGAGAGTGCTGCTGTTGGTGATAGTTCCAGTGTGCTCTCAACTGTTATGCTGGACACTTCTGCTGCTTTCACTACCGACACTTCTTTGGATGCTACAAGGACTTCTCATAAAGAGTTGTATGGTCATGGGTCCCAAATGAATGAAGGTAGTGTTGAATTTAGAAGTCAAAATCAGGGTTCTGATGTTAATGGTAATGAATTGACAAGAGATGACGGTCATATGAATATATTCGAAGGTGAACATCATTCATCTGTTTCCAAGTTTAGTGTTGAAGAACAGCAAGTGGACCTTGATTTTCCTTCTCGTCTTGTGAATCAATGTGAGAGTTTGTTAGAGAGGCTGGAATCACTGAAAAAGTATGTATATAACGTTAGTGGCTCTTTATTATTTATTTTCAGAATTGTGTTTGATTATTTATTTGTTTCATAATGTGAAAAGCTTTTTCTTCCAGTTCCAGATTTAAGTAACTAACAGAATACTGAACAGGTCAAAGGAAAATCTGCAAGGCCAGGAATTCTTGTCAAAGTACATGCTAGAGATCGAGATTAGGCTTTCTGATATTAGGTGTCTTGCTTCACATGGATCATCTTTGCTTCCTTTTTGGGTGCATTCTGACAGAAAGATAAAATTGCTTGAAAGTTTACTCAACGATGATTTGCTTGAAACTGGTAAATCTTCACATGATGAAGTTGAGGATAAACATGTTCCTGTCTCTGAAGAATTGGGGGACCAACTGAATGGTATGGAACATGAGTCTGAGGTAGATCAAAGTAAGAACAAAGGGAGCCTTCTTACTTCTGAAGCTTGTAATGGATCTCAGGTTGATGGTTCAGCTGTAGTTGTAAAAGATATCGACGATAAAGTTTTTACCAATAGTCAGCATGTTCCATCGTCTAGTTCTCCTGGTAGTCATATGGAAACATGTGTAGAGATTAATTCAAAAGTTGAAGCAGTTATAAATCCTCAGGAACCAATTCATAAACATGGGTATGTATCCGGTGAAGATGTTGATATGGATGTTGATATGGAAGTCGAAGATATCAATACCTCAGACAATACTACTGTCATGGATGTGCCTGTTGCAAATGATTCTGTGCAAATAAATCAAGTGGTTCAGTTGAATCCTCCTATTGACTACCATTCTGTGTTGCTTGAAGAGGGTGAGTTTGTTGTTCCTCCCCCACCAGATGATGAATGGATTCCTCCTCCACCCCCTGATAATGAGCATGTGCCTCCACCACCTCCGCCAGATAATGATCAGGTGCCTCCTCCACCTGGCGACCCGCTACCACCTTCTTATAGTGTTCTACCATCTTATGCGGAGACAGGGCAGCCCCTTTCCTATGCCCAATATACTCTATCTTATCCTGGTGTTGCTGTTGAATATTATGGTCAGACAGCTGCTGAAGTCCCAAGCAGTAATATATATGGACAAATTGCTATGCCCCCTGCACAGATTTACTATAATAGTGCGGTTCCTAACATGTATAGTGAAAATCCTCAAGTTATGATCAATCCAACTGACACTGTTGCTTATTATGATGTTCAAGATGGTAGGTTTGTATTGGTACTCTATGACAGTCAAGCAATTTCTATTTTTCTATTACTGTAAATATTCCTGTCCGACTATGAGTAATTCCAACATTTCTTCAAAACAATGTGGTTTCCTTTAATTTTTCAGGAGCTGGTTCAAAGCCCATACCTGCTATCAATATTAACGGTTCTGGTGTTGGTGGGGCCAACTGGGTATCTAGTGATGTTCCGTCCACCTCATCTAGTATCCAGGCACCTGCAACTGTTTCAGTTGATGAAGGTGTCTCATTACCTCCAGCTTCTTCTGAAACTGCTGCAGAAAATAATGCCTCATCAGTAGTTTCTAAAGCCCAATCTAAAGGTAAACATGTCAAGGAAGAGTCAGTCTGGTGTTACTGCTTGGTTGATCCTGTTTCAAATTCAGTTTGTAAAGTTGAGAGAGGCTGGCTGGTTTTGTTGGCAATCTAAGGGTTCTAGAACACATACTAGGTTTATTAGGTATTATATCATGTTTTTAATAGTTGACTATATTCAGTTCCAAGTATTTGGTAGTGTTGTTTTAACCTTCTTCCTCCCTCCTTGTGTTGGCTGACAGTAATATGAGTGTTTTATTTGTATGCACGCTTTTCCATTTGTGGATTGTGAGGTTAAATCATGTTTTCAAATTGTCCACTCTTAGACAATGCATTTTTGGTATTCTTGATATCCATTGATAATTAGGTTTATTTATTTTTCAAGCATCTGCATACAGTTTCTTCCTAATTGTTTTTATTCGTTCATCCTTGTAAATTTGAATGATGTTTGCGCCCGTGAAGCTACATGATAAATAGCAATCCTACCATTCTTGATTCTTACCTTTCCTTGTTCTCAGTTGCTCGGACTAGGAAGCGAGCAGTTGCAGTTGGATCCTCGTTAAAGTCTAATAAGAAGGTTTCAAGTTTGGTAGACAAGGTAGGATTTTTTAAAATAAAAATATGTATATTTTCTTCTTTTGTTCGCTGTATTATGTCCTCTTCGACGTGAAATTGATCTTAGTTTCTAATATTTGACCTTTCTGCACTCTTTCTGTTGTTTATCATTATCAGTGGAAGGCAGCTAAAGAGGAGATGCTTGAAGAAGAGGAAGAACCTGACAGTGTGTACGAGGCCTTAGAAAGAAAGCGCCAAAGGGAAATAGAGGTTTGCATGTGGAACTTACCTTCATTAAACGTTTCAGTCTTCCAGATCTTTGTCTCTCAATTTCCTTTGATTTTAGGAGTGGCATGCCAAGCAAATTGCAAGTGGAGAGGCCAAAGATAATGCTAATTTTCAGCCTCTTGGTGGTGATTGGTAACTCCAGAAACCTTTAATTTCACATCCACCCCTTGTCCATCTTGCACACAATAATTAGATTTCTTGTTTTCAGGCGAGAGAAGGTCAAACGTAAGAGAGCACAAGCAGCAAAAGAATCTGTTAGAAAACCGCAAGATGCTATTAAGCAGAACCAACAACAACCTGATCCGACTGAACTCGCCAAGGGTCTCCCAAGTAATTGGCAGGTGTGTTCTCATTATCCTTTCTAACGCGCTCTTCAAAACAATCGCATTTAGTATATTAGTTTGTGAAATGCTGCTGCAATATCTGTTGTCACTTCCAGAGGGAGAAATTTGATTTGAGGAGGATGGGTTAAAAGCACTTCTTTTTTATTATAGAATTTATATTTCTTCAACTGAGCTAACTTGTGGTTAACTTTTCTTGAGTGTTTTCAACTACTAGCAAACATGTTTCTCTATAGAGTCGTGTTTGGTTTTATGTTTTGGTTGTGATTTTCTGAAGCAAATAGTCATAAGTCATAACCATAACTTCTGTATACCGAACGTGATTAATTTTCTTAATAAACCATGAAACTGAGTCATTTTGATCTTTTACTCATTTTTACTTGGTATTCAGGCTTATTGGGACGATAGTACAAAGCAGGTTTATTATGGTAACACCATCACCTCGGAGACAACATGGACTAGGCCAACAAGATGAGCAGTGATCATTGGCTAACAAAGGATTTGAATGCTTAGAACTTTTTGTTTCTCTTTTCCTCGTATTGTATTACTAGGCTTTAATTAGTGTCTGGGGGGCATGCTAGAAAACCAAGATATTTGATTTATTCCTGACTTTTTTATTTACTGCGACAGCGCATTTCTAAATAGCAGCGCACTTTTTTGTTTGAAAAGGTGGTGGTGGTGGTGCAGAATTTAACCATGGTAAATACCGTTATTCTGGACCATTTTTTGTGTGTATAATTCAAAGGAAAGGAGGGGATATGTAAGACGTAGTAGAGCTGTTTCCACAAATTTCTTCATGAGGATTTCCTATACGAATTTTTAATTTATTTGTAAGGTAGAAAAATAAAACTTAGGAAAATATTTATTTACTTTTAATTTTAATTTAAGAAAAAATTAAGGTAATTTTTTATTTCAGGTGTTTTTTCTCTATGAAAAAGCTTGTTGAAATATAAGTTCGAAATTTCATGGAACTGGTTTGCAATATATAGTAGTACAAATGAGCCATGGAATGGAAAATAATATAAATCGGTTAAAATTTGTAAAATTTGGTGAAAATCAGTGATCAACTTTTGCAACATTCGCTTTGTCTCAATAAAAATAATGTGGAGACACTTACTTCAGTAACATGCTCTTTCTTTCTTTTTATTTTTCACTTTTTCTGTATCAATGTAAAATTTTAACGAGCAACTCAATTTTTACTGTTAATTTAAGAGCGATAAAAAAGTAACACTTCAAAGTTAATATATTTTTTAGTCTTAAATTTTATTTTTTTAATAAATTTGGTTATTTCTAGTCGAAAATTTTATTAAACTTTTATTTTTATATTTGTATTTTTTTTTCGTTAACATGTGAGATTTTATGATTAATTAAGTTATTAGACTTTTCATATTCTAATTTCATCAATGACGATTAAAAGTTACTAATTAGAGATGGTAAGATCCACTATCTTTTGTTCATCAGGAAAACCATACAAAATGCAAGAGCAATGAATATGCGTGGATATACAGTTACTTGCGTGAATCTTTCACTGGTGTCCATTAACTCTATTTTCAGGTTTGTAAAGTGACAATTTAGAATGAATTACCATTATTATTATAAATTTAATACAATGAAATGCTTACCAAGACATAGACAAGGGTCCAATAACTTATATTATCGTGTTCCATGATTCCATTGTTGTGTAAGATAAGGGATGAAAAACTCCATTTAGGTCAAAAACTAGCTACTACAGTTATGCCAAGGCTAATCAGATACTTATTAATACATTTCCTCATACTAAAGTTTCAAGTGGAATTACAAAATTCTGCGCATTACATCATCTCACGCAAGCCCAGAACCTCAATTGACCAATGCAATCTATGGTATGCATATATGACTGAGGAAATTAAAGAATACTTCAAGTAAAGCATGCATTTGTGGTGTGACCTATTCTTCTTCACCTTCTTCGGTCATCCCCGTATGTGTCTTCAGTTTCCTTATCCTTTAAGAAACCAAGAAAAGCAAGAAACCCAAAAAAGAAGAATCCACCAGACCAGTTGCCTCCACCTCCGCCGCCTCCACCACCACCATCATCATCATCACGAGGCGGAAATCCAGTTCCTCCATCGTCAAGCTGTGGTGACTTCTCCTTTCCTGAAAATTGAATCAAATCATGATGGAGTTAACTTTATTTTGAAGGACTTTTGCTCAATTTTCCATGTTAGGCTGCATGGTACTTCTTTTGGAAGGGACAATAAAGGCTTGTTTGGAGAAACTTCACCATAAGCACTTCTAGAGAGAAAAGTAAAACGGACAAGTCGGATTAGTTTCTCCATAACCTAAAATTAGTTTATAATGAGTTAATTTGTAGAAGTCATTTCAGATAAGCTTTTCCAAAATCTGACTTATAATTCATATATAAGATAATTTTAGCTTTGAAGAAGCTAAACTTTATTCTCTCTCCCGGAAGTGCTTATGAAGAAATTTCCTCTAAACAGGTCCTTAATTATTAGTTAAAAATAGACAAATAAATTGAAAAACAGGAAGGGATATGCCCTGACTAAAAGGACTCAAAAAATCAGTAATGATGGTCATCAGCAATTACCAGGAATATGAGTAATTGTAGGGGCTTCTCGAGTAACAGTTTGGGTTTGCTCTGCACCACATCTTGCATTCTGCACATATCAGAGGATGCTAGTAAATGCATGATCTATCAAATATAGTTTTTATATTATAATTATGTGTATGTACAAAAAAAACATTTCAGCACATGTAAATTCTTTTAAACATTCTTAGGATAAAAACAGGGAAAAAATAGCAAGAAAAATGTCTTCAGGGTAAGGGACTAAAAGTACAGAAATGGTTAAGCTTAGATATTTACAGACAGAAGACAGATAACACATCAAACAAAGCATGTAAACCTTGGTTGCACATTGATGTATGATTTTTAATGCCTTAAAGTGGCCATTAAAGACAATTTGCCTCAAATGAAGTTTTCCCCAAGTGGTTAGACTTTATATGCCTACTAGTACTGAACAAAACCAAGATCTATGTGAAAAATATCAAAGTTAGGGGACTTAGCCTACTGGAAGGTGTTAAGAGAATCAAAGATGAACTTTAGAAAGTAAAGAACATTACCAAAGCTGCAGAACATATTATAGTTGCTGTTTGAGGAGAGCGAGCTCTTGCACCAAATGGAAAATGTGCACAACTAGGAGATATTGAATTATTAGTTGTCCATGATCGTCTCGGTAAGCTCAGTGAGGTAACAACATTCTGCTCATTGTGGTGGCCACCTCTTCTTACTGCTAGCAAAAATACAATCACTGTTACATTAATCACTGTAACCATACAAATAGAGAGAGCAAATGTATATGAAAGCAGTTCATTTTACACAAATGCTGACAATGGGACAGCCTAAACTAAACCTTCACCTCACACTGAATCCAATCCATTGTGTAATGAAGAAATAAGATGAAATTTTTACATGAAAGTGGATATGTTGAAAATATCAGATTTCAAACATGGACATGTTGATGCTTGGATCATAAAGCTACCAATAATGCAGTGAAACATGCACTGATTTTGTTTGCAGGGAGAAAAATTCACAGTCAAGATTGCTCAATCTGGACCTCTGGTCACACTACCACAGCCTAAAAACTTTTGTTGGCATGATCTCACATTCCTATAAAGTATAAAAGGGCTCATGCGTGTAAAATGGAATAGAACATATTCATCGATGAGTATTGCTTCAAGGACTTCTATGTGCAGGAATTGTGAAACAGATGCAAAATAAAAGTGATGAGAAACTGTAATTTCTTCCATACTTTATCCTAAACAAAAGTTTAAATTGAAATACAACAAAAGTCATAAATTGTCATTACCTGGTGGTAATAGGGACAAAGCAGTAACAGCACTAGTAGCGAGCATTGATAACAGCTGACATGAAATCAAAATTTGACTTCAGAAAAACAAAAAGTTATATGTATAACTGAAGAAAATAGAAGATAATATCATTAAACAATATCAAAAGGCGGAGAAATTCTCTGACAAACTTCCAAGATGATAATAAAAGATCAAAACACAACCAAAAAAAGAACCCAAGACTGAAAATCAGCATAGATTATTATAGTTTTCTTTTTTAATGAGAAAATGTTTAGAGTGACTGTATGACAGAAGGCTCTCCACATTCCACAGTCAGCTTACAGTTATCATGGGCAAATGGTTGAAGATGAACTCCATTTACACAACTTTTATAGTTAAGTGATGATTAGATTGCCAGCAGATTCAATTGTCCAATGCAAATAAGAAATCAATGTCATCATCATCTTCTACTCTTCAAACTTCAGCTTCATTGATTTAAAAAACATTCTCTACCACTTCCTACCCATTTTGTTTAAAGTGAGAACTTTCATAGGAGGGCAAACACACATAGAAAAGACCACTAGCAAAAGGAAATCATAATTTTTGTAAGTAGAATACATTCATTGTCTATAATTGGAATAAAGATTGCTTTACACCAGTCTCAAGTTCTTATTCACTTCACCATACATCCTACGAATCGGGTGCAAATGCTTTCTCAACATAAAAACATTTTACACCGCTGCCCAAGAATATGAATCATTGCAAAATAATTAAACAAGTCTGACCTCTCAAAATATAATCAACTTGACATTTATCAAACTCATTAAAAGTCGAAGCACACATCGGTAGATGGCAATACAAATTTTAAATTGTTAGAGCATCCAAATTAAAATCCTATAACACAATTCAAACTCTAATGACTTCAAAATATTTGAAACTCTTATCCTATACCAAACCCCTTAAACCTATTTCCAGAACCTCTAAAATTTGATTTTTCTGCATACAGAACACCCTCCAACATAAGTGAAGAAAATAACACAAACACAAAATCATGTAATTTTTCATAACCAACAGCTTCTACTGAAACTCAACCGGAGAATTTACGGCACAACAAACCAACCATAGAGTAATAGAGGGGGGCCAAAATGACCATCAAAATTGAACCTTTACATAATGTCATATAAAGGAACAAGAAATAATAACGTACCACGCGGGGCGCCGATTTCTTTCAAATTAACGAATCTTACAGAGAAAGTATGAAGGGATTGCAAAATTTGTGTTTCAATTGGGAGCTCCGTCTGAGAAGAGGAAACCCTAATGTAACAGAGGAAGAGGAAGATAGAGGGAATAGAGGAACCAAATTGCTACCAATTCACAAGGAACCTCAAACTTCATCCACATCTTTATTTATTTAGTATTATTAGAACAAAAATGGTTGAGGCGGTCAAATTTTTTATCTATAGCATTATATAAAAGAATTTAATTTTTCAATCTGTCTTTTTATTAACTATCTTTCACATTAATTAATTATTTTATTGCCTGTACATGTAAAATATCTTTTAAAATTGAACATTTTTTTTATTTAATCATATTTTAAATTTATTTAATCATATCTTTTAAAGTTTATTTAATTTTTTAATTAAAGTAATTGTATAATAAAAAAATTATAAAAGATAAAAATATTTATAATAAAATTGTTTATATTTATTTTTACAATTATAATACCTTTTTTTTTCTATTGTGAACACATATGCACATGAATTTTTATTAGTAATTTCTATTAGTAATAATTATAGAAAGTCATGCATGCGTTTACCCTATTTATAATAATAAAAAATAATAAATTTATTATTATAATTAAAAATAATAATATTTTATATTTATTTTATATTTAATTTTTTATAATAAAAAATACTAAATTTAAAAAATGATTAAATTTTAAAAAAATTGGTTAAATTGGAAAAATTTTCAATAGTTCTTTACAAAATTAAAAAAACAACAATCTTAATTCCTATAGAATAGTTATTTTCTATAACAAAAGTAGATATGAAAATTTAAAATTATAATAAAATATTGTTAATTAAATATTTATTATGTGACATCCATTTGTGTTTTTAAATTTTTTCTAGGATGATTAAAAATGTCCAAGACCACCTCATTTGTTCTTTTTCTCTTGAAGATCACCTTTTTTCACTAAACTTTTGCTCAACTTCTCTCATTCACCAAAAACAACTCGCTCACTCTTTTTTTCTGTCTAAGTCAAACACATAATCTCCATTTCTTTCCCTTTTAATTTTGAATTCCGAAGTTTCTGGTCTGATTCAGATCTGTTGTCATAAACCTCACTATTTTCTCTCTTTGTTCTTGGTTACCAATCCTTAAGTTGTAGTCATGCTATGGTCCTCTCCTATTGGGACTTGTTTTGCTAGGTTAGTACTTGTCAAGGTAAGGGAAGTTAGGGTTCAAAGCTTTTTAAGAGTATTGCATGTTTACAATGCCTGTTTGATGTTTGTGTTGTATGAAAATGAGTTGGGTGTTGTCTTGCTTGTGTTTTTAGGTTTGCATGTGTGATCAGGTGAAAAACCCGAAACCTGCTATTTTTGCCCAAGTGAGCAATTCTTACCTAAGCAAGAGTAGCAGAAACTCACCTTTGCCTCTGTTCAAGTTGTCGCTCAAGCGAGGAGCTTCATTTCTTAGTGAAGAGCAATTTCGCTCAGGCAAGAAGGTCTCACTTAAGTGAAAACTCTCACAGTGTTCACTATTCGAGCTCTCGCCCAAATAAGAATGCCTAGCTTAAGCGAAAGAACATTTTAAGCGCATGCTTATGGCTTGAACGAGACTAGTGTAGGGATGTGCTTCATTACTTGCTTTCTTCTCTGATTTGTTGTTTGATTTCTTAAGGGTATGATATATGATGTGGCATTTAGGATTGTATTTCATATGTTTGGCATGAGATGATAATGTTTTGAGATAACATGTGGATTGTGTGTGGGGATTTCATGGAGAAATCCCTTTTTATGATGAAGTAGTGTGTGTGATGACTTAAGGATTCGAGTAAGACTGTATCCTAACACTCTAATTTATTCAATCAGACTTACTTAGAGTAGACTGGTTCATGTAGTGAGAGTAGCAGGAAGTCATAATCTTTGACAAGATACTGATCTTAGATGATTATGGACTAACCTTGTGTGTGATAGGGTGAAACTCATTGACAATGACTCTGCAGAGCAGTAAAGGTCACCACAAGTGCAAACAACCAATGAATCCGATTTCATTACACGTCTCCTGATAATTGAGTTAAAGGATCTGTCATGGTTTGTTGTCACATGTTGCTTGTGTTTAATAATTTGCTTGGTTAAGTATATGTTAATTTTTTTTTTCTCTAGCTTACCCTTTTCCTATTTGTGCTATGTTTTCTTGTGATGTTTCCCTTTTTACAATGATCACCATTGATGGTGTGGGCAGATGTAGAGAACCTTGGTGATCATCATGATGATGAAGATTTTGTTGTTTAGTTAGGCATGTTGGATCTTTCTCATTGTTGAGCCTCTTTTGAGAGATCATTTTCTTTGTAATTCCTTGTTCTGTTGAGCAATCTTGTGCGAATCTGTTTTATGTTTTAAGATATATTTATGACATTGTTATATGTCTATAATAGTATATTTTGGATATCTGTAAAAGGTTGATTCTCATATACATACTTTTATGTGATGTTTTATTTATTAAAATTATTTTATTAAATAAGATGTCACATTTTAGATTTTAAAAAATAAAAATAATAAAAGATATACACAAAAAAAAATTACAATAGTTATAATTTTTTCGTTAAATAATCATTTATAACAATTAACAATAAATTTCATTTCTCCATATATTTTATATTGAACGTGGTTGGAATAATTACATCTAATGTAAATTAGAATTTTAGTTTTTCATCAACTACTTCAATAATGTTTGAACAGAATCTGATCACATCTTTCACACAAAAGTGAGATGTACATCCTTATATAAATTATATTTTTACAAGAATGTAAATGGATTGAAATTTGATAAATGCAAGTCATGTTAGTCATGGGTACAAAATTATACTGGATGACCAATTTTTGAGACAAATGGATAGGTCAATAACTGATGTGTTTTCAGCAGTGTTTCTTAAATAATTTTAATATTTTCTAAAAGCAGAATAATTTTAAATAATTTTTATGATGGAAAATGATTAAATATCACTTATTAAATATAATATAATATATATCTATATCTATATCTATAATATATATAATTAAAGAACAACATAATATTTATATCACAACATTTCATTATTTCTCATGTTAAATAATTTAATAAAGGAATATAATAATTTTATCGCATTTAAAAAGTAATATAATGTAAATAATCATGTACAAATTTTAAAAATTAAAAGGTACTTAACCGTAAATAATTTTTTTTCTTCAAAACATTAACTAAACAAGAAAAATAAACATTCTTAATTTTAAATTTGAAAAATAGTCATTAACACACTATTTTTTAAACAACAACTTTTAAATAATAAAATTTAATTTTAAATAATAAAATAAAATGCACAAACTAATTAATAATACAAAACATACAATTACTAGAACATTATTAATTAAAGTCTTATTTTATAACAGATGGTTTTAGTGATTTTCTACCAATATAGAGAATTATAGATATATAGTAATTATTTTTATGTTCAAAATTGTATATATATTAGAAAATAACCTGTAACTTTTTTTATACAAGTAGTTTAAAATAAAATCAAAACTACAATATATTTTATTACCTGTTTATAAGAATTTGAAAAACAAATCAGAAACACGTTTAACAAGATATTTTTCATCAGACAAAATAGTTTTGAATAAAGTAATTTTTTAAGTAAATTTATCAAACTACTTTTAGTTTAAAACAAAATTTGAAGTTAACAAATTTAAAACTGAAAAATAAGTTTTATTTTTATTTAAAACTTTAGGTTTTTAATTTTTTTTTAAATATATAATAATAATATTTAAATATTAATCTTTTTTAACTAATCATATTTTGTAAAACTAATATATTTTATTTTTTAAAAGCACTTTCATATTTTTTAGGATTTTAATACCTTTTCTATTTGTGAATTTAAAAATTTATTAATTTTATAAAAAAAAACAAAAAACAGTAATATTTTATCCATCTTCTCCATTCAAATGAGACACTAATTAGTGTAAAAATTGATCAAATACAAATGTTCGATGAATGAAAGAATAGTAGGACAACGCATTATAAACAAACATTGTAAATTAAATTAAACTTGTCTACATGTAATGTGTAATAAAAAAAAAAGAAAGTTACAAAAGGTATAGAATGCAGTGTTTGAAATTTAAAAATAAGATAAAAATGTATATAATTTAAATTGAGGTGAATTTGACGTTTTTGAAATATTTTGGTAAAGAATATATCTATGAGTAAATTTTAATAGTTAAGATTCTCTTTAAGAAAATTCACCTAAAAAAACGCTAAAAATTAAATATTCATTTATTTTAAAAGAACTATTTAGAGTTATCATCTTAATATTTTTTCTTATCTTAATCATTTTTCATTTATCTAAATATTTTAAAAAATATTTTTCTATTTTTATTAATTATCTAAATCTTTTAATATAAAATATTTAAACCATGATTTTATTTTTAAGATCTTTTAAAATTTTGTTAGTTTTATTTTTGTTAAGAAATGGTCTTATACTTCTTATAAATGGAACAAGAGAGTTGATTTGGATCATAATTGAAAAAATCGGGTGAAAGAGATCATTCATCGAAAAAGAGACAAAAATATAATGTCTGACATTATGGTTAATGAAGACAATAATAACATCATTAATATTAATTTAGATTCTGTAAATCACGTAGACTCAGAGGAGAGGAGTGGAAGATTATAATAAACACGTCGAATGAAGAAGGTTCATTCACTTATAAAGAGATCAATGGTATCTTTGATGAATTATTCGAACTTTCACTTACTAAGGTATTTTATATTCATCATTTTTCCCTCATTTAAGGATGATGTAAGTAGAGCCACTTGAATAAAATTGTGTGATGTATTATTTTGTACGAAAAAAAAAAATTGTGGAATTGGTGTCATTTTTGTACAATGGTGAAATATACGTGCTTGTGTGATGGTGATCCATCGAAAGGGGGAGGACACTCTATTAGTCTCTAGTGGGGAGTGGTCTTCGATCGTAAAACTCAATGTGAGTAGTGGGAAGGGTAATTCTGTATAGTTTCCCAGGGAAGCTCTCAAAGAGAGTGATGGGAAGTGACATTTATATATTTTTGAGGGAAGCTCTCGAATAGAGTGATGGGAAGTGACTCTTATGTATTTTTTGGGGAAGCTCTCAGAGTGATGGAAAGTAGATCATGTTCGTAAGTCTTTAAGAAGCACAAATGTTGGTGGTTCTAGTGGTGAGTGGGTATTGATAAGCTACGTGTGACAGTTACAAATCGATTCCTAGTGTTGAGATCACCAGCAATTGTATCATATTGTGATGATATGATTGAATGTGTAATGATATGTTTTGAGTTACTATTGAGATAACAAACATTGTGAAGTTGAATGATTGTGTGAGATAACCGATGGTAATTGAATGGTGTGATTAGACACTAAGGTTATGAAAGGTTGGTGCTTTATTATAATCTTATGATGATAGACTAATTGGAAATTTTGTATGATGAAAGAACAATTTATTTTCATACATGATTTTTTTGAATTATGATAGTAACTATTATAATTATATTAGTTTACCATTGCATTTCATGGATGTGGTTTCTATTTACGATAATTATATATATATATATATATATATATATATATATATATATATATATATATATATATATATATATATATGAGATATTTTGTATTAC
>Ga0214542_1001444_pt1 | contig 48633 bp, 36 predicted proteins | sample CNSS1metaG_FD_160096 | JGI IMG/M metagenome (GOLD analysis project Ga0214542, IMG submission 160096) | Root nodule microbial communities from cowpea collected in UCLA plant growth center, Los Angeles, California, USA - CNSS1 | ecosystem: Host-associated > Plants > Roots > Nodule | place: USA... | reverse complement strand
TATAAGGGTACTTTTGTGAATTAAAATTTAGCGGGTACGGGTATCCATGGGTATGGATACTATGATACTTGTACCCGCCCCGTTAACATGCGGGTATCAAAAATACCCGTACCCGCGGGTAGCGAGTATCCATTTTTAATATCCGTTTTCTACCCGTTGCGGGTTTTATCCGCGGATACCCGCGGGTACGAATTTTTTTGACATCCTTAGTTGGTAGTGTTTTGGATTTATCAAGTTCTCATTCAATTTTCTTAAGTTACCGGCTTAGGCCAGTTACTCTTTAGCGGCTTGGGCTGGTTGCTCTTTTAACGGTTTAGGCCGGTTACTTTTATGAGCTTAGCATATATATGATGATTATTTGCGTCCTTGGGAGTTATGTAGACGAATTTCATGGCTATAGTCAAGCTAAGCCGCCTAAGTGTAGTACACTAGTCCCCCAGCTTTTGCCGATGTATCTATAGCGACAAAGAATGAGAAGTGTTGGTGTGTTTCGTTGGGCCGACTAGGTGTAGTACAAGTTATATTTTTATCATCAATTTCACTTCTCCCAAATCTTAACTCATGTGTATTTGGTATACTAGTTGTGTCCACGTATCTAAGAGTTAGATAAATTGGTTGATGGCAAAAAAAAAAAAAAAATATATATATATATATATATATATATATATATATATATATGTTAAATATTCCCATTTTAAAAGGATATAGTTGTTATGATTCCAAGACTAAAAAATTTACATGTAATATATGCATGTTTTTATGAATTTACAACTTATTTTTTAAAGATAAATTATATCCTTTTAAGAGGAGGATGCTAATGGAAAGTATATACTATGAAAGATGGAAAAATAAATGCAATGAATTAGAAAAATTGGATGAGTTTTTTTATACAATATGAGATATGTTCTGACATTATTGCTTTAGATAGTTGAAAAATGTTGTCAAAAATTAAGGGTGTTGAAATTGGATAACTGAATAATCCTTCTTGAAAATAAGTGAGAAACACCTGAATATGTTTTTTTTGAGTTTTCCATACTCATGCCATTAATCATAGAATCCACAACAAATGATCTTTTTATAGCATCTCAAATCCTATTTTGACACTTCTCATTAAGAACATGTTTTCGCATGTAACATAATTCTTAAGTATCATTAAATAAGGGAATTTAAAAAAAAAAAACTTTTCTCCCTAAATTCGGCTCTACTATATTTTTGGAAATTTATTATTAGTTCACTATGATTGATTCTAATCAAAATATGCATTTCATAGACTTTTCCAACTTAAGGAATGAACTTTTATATTTTTTATAAAAGAAACCTTAAACATTTTTAGTTTTTAAAATATGTTTGAACCTTGTATTCTTAATTTTTGTATTGACTTTTGATTTGTTTTGAAAATAACAGGTGATATAAAATAATTTTAACATTTTAAGATAGAGAAAAAAATGATACAGTGACAATATAAAATAATTTTACATGGTGCTTGAAAAAAGTATAAAAAGACTAGGATTGTGACTGTGACTATTATATTCCTTAAGATATTATAACTTCTTTTTCCATCATTTTGGTGCTATTAACGTGTAAAGGAGTTTATGTCCTGAACGTCAGCAAGCCATTTAAGTGTTCCAATCGTATCATACAAGAAATCACCATTCCTCCAATTTTTATATGATAGAAGATTGAAAACCTTATACCGAAACGCATCTTAATTTTAAATTGAAAATCAAGAAGATAGTAAAACCGTGTTATATTTAAATATTAATTTACAAGTTTACAATTAAATAACAACTAATAAATATTCATATATTATATATATTTTATATATATTTTGAAAGTTGTTTATCTTATTTGATTGTATTTTATTAACAATATATTTATATTTATTAAAATAAGATGACCTATTTATTTCATAATTTTTAAGTATAATATTATATAATTTGTTTATAAATACGAGAGAAAGTTGAAATGATCAATAACAATTATATAAAAGTTAGTAAATTATTCGTGTATACATGCACATGTAATTTCATTAGTCATAGATAAATAAATTCATTCCGATGGAATTGAATAAACCTATTTCTGTTTTGATAGAGAATTTCGTAAAAGTATATATAGGTATGAATAATAACCGATTTTTTCAATTAGGCGTGGAAACAGAATGCGTATAAGTATATCTATCTCGTTTCCGTTCTCATACATAAAATATTTAGACACTCGGTCTAAAATAATCGAGTTTCATATACTTTGAGCAAATTCATAAGATATTCAAAGTTAATAATATTTTTAAAAGTTATTATTAGCAAATAGTTCAAATATATTTATATAATATAATATAAAAATTTTTTATTTATTATATATATAAAGATTTTATAAAAAATATTTTTTTTAACATATATATATATATATATATATATATATATATATATATATATATATATATATATATATTCATGTGTTCAAGAAGCATATAAATACAAATACTACTAGAGAGAGTACTCACTTAATTCTTTTTCATCACTTCATATACAATCATATATAATACTATTTAGTACTAATTTGAGAGTAAGAGAATCTTTTGTAGTTGAATCTCTCATATGTTTCTCTTTCAAACTCGAAGCTCTCTCACTAGGCAATAGCTCAACTCTTGAGAGTCTAGTTCTTCCATCTAGGAAGCACTTCATCCAAATTTGATAACAACATTTGACGCTTAGTGTGGGGTTGAAGTAAAACTTTTTCCTCAACCACATGGCTCTTACTCAAAGCCAAACTCAAATGTTGACATCCTTATATTTGAAGATGGATCCTAACACGGTGATGAGGATTATTCTTAGCCTCAATGAATTTTGGAACTAACTAGGATTTTTGAACATCTTTATAACATCCCGACCGGATATTACGGGTTTAAATAATAAAATAAAGAAATACTACGTTAGCGTCATTTATTAAACAACATTTTCCAAAAACGTGGGAAATTTAAAACATGTATTACTTCATAATTTAATCAAAAGAAATCCATAATTATAAACTTAAGTACAATACCCAAGTCTAATAAAAGTAAAGTTTATAATTGAGTCAAAACATAATACATAAAACTCTGATAAAAATCCTCTCCCAATTAGCCCCGCTCCGGCGCTATGTCTCACCAGATCCACCTACAACATCATCTGCTCCTGTGTACCGCGTACACGATCATCGTCAAACACAAGCAGATAGGGTGAGTTAACAGTTAAACATTAAAAATATATAAAACATACATATATACATACAAACACCAAAGGAATCCCATCCTTTGTTCCAATATCACATGGATACCACCATGTTATTCGTGTTCTACATCTTCTGAGGAGTAGCTCAAGATGTCTTGCTGCCACACCTACCAGCCACAACTGGCAGAGCACGTGCGGGAAACCATACTATGGACCACACTCCGTAACGCTAGGCATAGTTCCCAATACGAATAACATTCGTAACGTCCGAAGACTACCAAACTCGTCAGCTTAATACTGAGGAGGGCAATCTAACTGGACCCATCCGTACACGCCACAACGCGCACACTCACACCGACAACACTCACCAACCCGAGCCACAACTCAAGAGATGTCATTCCGAGTCACAACTTAAGGAATGCCACGTGCTTAACCCCTATCCTGAGCCACAACTCAAGGGATACGTTCCGAGCCGCAACTCAAGGAACACCAGCAAGCCAACCTTTAAAGTATCACTAAAGCCTTGTAGACCACGAACATTCAACACAAGCAAAACGCAAGTTTGGCATCTACATTATTGCTTGGCGCTACTCCAAAGCCGCCAGGCGAAACATGCTTCCAGACCGCTTGGCGGGGGTCGCATGCCACCAGATGCCAAGCGCCTCGAACCCACTATCACTGCAAACCTTGCCTGGCGGGACGACTCTCACCGCCAGGAGCACGCGTTCTAGGAGCCCACTGTGATTGACGTTATTTCCTAATAGTGTCGATTTTATCGCCAAGCGCTACAAAAGTACACGAGTTTACTGGTTTTCTCTTTATATGCATTAAGATACAATCGAACCATTAATAGTTCCACATAGTACGACCAGTAATTAAGTCTTATTTCAATGATTGGTAGTCTAAACTCCACGACCTTACTAATCTTTTAATTCTCACATTTGTTTACCAATTCCACAATACCATCCCTTTGAATTACCAAAGTCAACCTAGGCTTACCACAATATTCAAAGTCACCCCATACCGTAGTGATACCATCACTACTGCCAGCTTCTACCTCCATATTCACTAAATTTCAACTCCTTTGACAATCCAACTTTAACCCATAATTTACCTCATATCCAACTCAATGCATCCTAATTGATACCTAAGTTCCTAATTGCAGTATACCCTTCAATCCAATAGGACTCTAATTCAATAACACCCATACTATAATGTCATTATCTCCATGATTCTTCCCAATCCCAATTAACCCTAATTAATTCATACTATTAACTCATTAATAACCCATCCCAGGCCTCTTCCTAATGACCCAAATTTTTGTGTCCTAATAACATTTTACTTCCATCGAGACTCAAATCACCACTGTACCCAAAAGCCACGCAAAATTCCTTGCCTCTACGCTGGCGCCTGGCGAAACCTAGCCTGCCGCCAGGTGGTGCATCAATTCTGGGAAGCCCAGAATTCTGCCCTGCACATACGAGAAACCCAAAGTCCCATTCCAGGATAGTTTCTACATTTTCCACTCCATACACTTGATGCCTACTCAATTAATTACCATTATTACATTAAAATTTCCAACACCTTTAATTGCATCGTTCTTGATTTCCCAATTTGTTTCATAACATGAATCACCCACATATTCAACCCTAATACTTACATAAACCAATCTCCATTGAATAATAGAAATTACAAGTTATCACCACACAATGGGTCTATTTTTCCAGTATCCCAGATTATAGAGATTGTCAATGAGTCCCTCAAGTTCCCAGAAATCAAGAAAACAACCAAAACACAGCAACCCGTCGTACGTTAGGCGGTTCAAAGTGAAAACCCAGAATCTAGGTTTGATCACATGCATCGCCTGGCGGCTTTGAATGTCCACCAGGCAGTTTCTGGAAATTCCCAAAAACCCAGAAATTCGAGATGCGTATAGAGATGAATAATGCACAATTTATTTATACACATACAATTTAACTAATCACGTCAAATTACGAGTTCAACACCCCTAACCTGGTTTTCTTGCTTAAGTTTGAATATGTGATAGTTCTTCTTGACCCAAAATGGCTTCCCTTAGTTCTCCCACTATTTAGCTCTAATTAAGCACTCACTAAGCTCTGTTTTCCTCTCAAATGACACTCCTAACAATGCTCTAAGTTTTCCAATCTCAAAACTCTTCTCTTTTCCTTAATTTGCTTCTTTAATTTGGATTTTAATTGTGGTTAATGGCCAAAAACGAAAATTGGCATTAACCTTAGCTTAATGGTCATTCAATGACCATAATTTAGTGGTTTTGCAGCCCTCCTTTCTACCCATCTAAGCTGGCTAGGTTTCTCTGCCCTTTCACCTTCATGCCAATAGAAATTTTGGCAAAAAGAAAATTTAGTGTGGATTCACCAAGGTTCAAATCCATAACCATGCCAATGTCAAACCAATGCACAACCATTTAACCAATTCATGTTTCATGATAATTCTTATAATTCTAAGATTATATTATCACTCACATGATCAAGCATATTATTAAAATAATAATAAATTAAATAACACACTATTGGCATACATAGGAGTCCTCTCACATAATCCAGTACTCTTGACCATTTGAGCTAACACTTTTCCACATCATACACGTTAGAATTAAATGTCATAAAGACTCTCACTACCCACTTTTATTAATTAATTATTTATTTAATTAATTAAATTTCACGAGTCTTACAATACTCATAATACCAATGAAATTATATGAACAAATATAAAAAAAAAATGAGGTTTAGACAATGATATTATCAATGATTGACCCTAAAACTTGTAGAATTGGGAAATATAAAGTTTGGCATGTAGAATTGCAATTAGATGGGGAAAAAATATAAAAATAGACATCACAAACAATGAGGTTTGATAAGCCTTAAAAATTGCCACAAGATATAGAAAATTCTGGATAAGATAAAAATGGTTGGTGGAAGAACCCTAGTAGAGAGTTTCTCTCACTTCAAATGATAATTAAACATTTTTTCTATTCCCTAATTTCCAAATTATTTATACCCTTTTTGACAAAGAAAAAAAGAATAACAAAATAAAATTTTTGGATCTTTTATTCAAATTTAAACAATTGGGCTTTTATTCTCTTTCCAAGAAAACAATACATATGAGTAATTCCTTCCTCATGTGGGCCTCCTTATGTTGGGTTCCATCATGTAACTGCACCTCCATTAGATTAAGCATCATCTTTTGCAAAGTTTCCTGATCCAATTTAGCTTTGGCTATTGTCATGGGCCCTCCTAAACATTGTATTAGGTATTGAACTTCCATTTGATCTTCAGTATGGGTTTCATGATTGTTAAGAGCTTCAGCCTTGTAAATGATGTCCACATCATCCCCCCTTCTTCAAAACACTTTGTCCTCAAATTTGATAAATCATCACCAACATTGAAAGAAGAAAGATCAGTCACATTTGAAATATTATTTATACCATATACTCACCTAGCAAATCTAGTTTGTAGGCATTGTCATTTATTTTAGTCAATACTTGAAAAGGATCATCCTGTCTTGGTATAAGCTTAGACTTCCTTTGTGGTGAGAATCATTCTTTTCTGAAATCCAATCATACCTAGTCACCAAGTTCAAATATGACCCTTATTATTCATTTGTTGGCATATTTTGCATGCCTTTCCATTTTCTTTTAAGGTTGGCTTTGACTTTCTCTTGTAACTTCTTGACATATTTTTCTTTATCCTATCCAAATTGATCCTTATATTGAGAAATGTTAGATAATGGTAACAAATTCAAAGTAGTTAAAACATTAAAACCATAAACAATTTCAAATGGTGACAATTAAGAAGTAATATGTATAATCTTGTTGTAAGTAAATTCAACATGTGGTAAACAATTTTCCCAAGTTCTAAGATTTTTCTTAATTGGGGCTCTAAGAAGTGTAGAAAATATTTTATTCACCACCTTAGTTTGTCCATCTATCTAGGGTTGACAAGTTGTTGAAAATAACAATTTAGTTTCAATCTTACCTCACAAAGTCCTCCAAAAGTGACTGCGAAATTTGGAATCTCAATCACTTATAATACTTTTTGGCAAGCCATGCAATCTTACCACTTCTTTGAAAAATAAGCAGTAACATGACATGCATCATCGACTTTGTTGCAAGGTAAAAAATGAGTCATCTTAGAAAACATGTAAACCACCACAAAAGTTTAATCTTTCCCTCCCTTGGACCAAGGCAAACCTAAAAAAATGTCTATAGAATTATCAAGGATGTTTTGAAATAGGTAATGGAATATACAAACCATGTGGCATGACTTTATATTTAACTTTCTTGCAAACAATACATTTATCACAAAAATGTATGCACATCATGTTTCATATGAGGCCAATAAAAATTCTAATGCAATAGGTTATATGTCATTCGCACCCTAAAATGACCAAGTAATTGCTCTTCATGAACCTCTTTAACAAGAATTCTCCCAATTGAACCCTTGTGAATGTAAAGTCTTTTGTCCTTAATCAAATATCCATCACGTTGAAAATAGCCTTCAAATGCAGTATGAGAACTTGTATGATAGAGATTAGAGAAATCATCATCATGTTCATATAATTCCTTAGTGCATTCAAAGCCAAGAAATTTAGTTTCAAGAATAGATAGTAAAGCATACTTGCGTGATAAAGCATCAACAACCATATTGAACTTACCTCTAGAGATGGCAAATAAACCTGTCCCCATGGGTATTGCCCGAACCCGTCCCCGTTTTGATGGGGAATCCCCGCATTGACTGGGTATGGGTATGGGTATGGGGAATCCCCGACCTTTTCAATTGGGTATGGGGATGGTTATGGGGATGTACATATCTCCGTCATAATACCCGTCACCGCCATATCTCCGTCATCATTTAAATTATTAAAATATTCACAATTAATTAAGTAACCCTATATATACATATATTTTTTTTTCAATTTTTTTTTCTTCTAATTCTTTGGTTTGTCATGAAACTTATTCGCATATCCAATATATTTTTTATCTTATCATAACATATATGTAATTATGTTAAAATGATGTATGTCAATTAAAAAAAAATATTATGTCTCATGTTTGAATATTTCTATTATTTTTTAATATTTTTATTTATTGTATATTTTCTTTTCACAAGAGTATGTTTAATACTCTCAATTTAAGTGTTTAATAGCATAAACCTTTCATTTACTAGGTAATATAAAAAAAAAATTTACTTATTTTTATTAATTTTTGTTTCATTTTAAGAACTCTTTTGTTTCGCTAAAACAATTATTTCTCAACCATTGAGTATATATGTTGATATTTGAAAAGTGTTCTTAGATGTCTAAGGTATTTTCCATCTTATCATACCTTTAATTATACCTTCGTTTTTCTTTGTGCGGTTTCTTTCAATAGTTTATAAGACATACATTTGTTAATTTTTTTATATTTTTATTTGTTGTTTATTTTCATCATTTAGAATATTATTTCAGTATATTTTATCTAATTATTTTTTATTTTCTAACTCATTATATCAATCATACTGTAATATTTCACTATAATTGTATAAATAACTTTTATTTACTACAATATCAAAATTTAATGTAATTGTCATGAAATTTTTTTTATCACCATCCAACATATATTGGAGTTCAAAAGATACAATATCCATGTAAAAACTTTTTTATTATGTTTATTATTTGTTATTTGCGTCATTTTGATTAAGTGATGTATTATCATTTTTATTAGTGTATAAGAAAAGAGATTCATTAGAATTTAAAAAATTGAAGTAAACAAACATTTAAAATATATTTTAATTTGAATATTTGTTTTCCTTTAGCTATTTTATATTAATCTATAGGTGTTATATTAATCTTTTATTTATTTTGAATCATATATTATTCTATTTACTTCCATTTAACTTATTTTCATTTATTATCCTCTTATATTTATATTATTTAGTCGATATTCACTTATGCACTGATCTTGTTTATTTATTTATTTTTAATTTATCTTCAGTTATGCATTGGTCTTGTTTATTTATTTTATTTAATTTATCTCCAGTTATGCACAGGTCTTGTTTATTTATTTTATTTAATTTATCTCATGTTATTCACTAGTCTTGTTTATTTATTTTATTTAATTTATCTCTAGTTATGCACTGGTTCTGTTTATTTATTTTATTTAATATATCTTCAGTTATGCACTGGTTCTGTTTATTTATTTTATTTAATTTATCTCCAATTATGCACTGATCCTATTTATTTATTTTATTTTATTTATCTCCAGTTATGCACTAGTCTTGTTTATTTATTTTAGGTTAAAATACCTTTTTGGTCCCAATTTTTGTCAAGTTTTGTTAAATAAATCCTAATTTTGGTTTTGTGTTCAAATAGGTCCCAATTTTCGTCAATTTTATTCAATTGGGTCCTTTTTTGCTTACATTGTTTAAATCATTAATGGCCATGAACAGTGACTGCCACGTGTCACTTCGTGGTTTTTTTATTTTTTATTTTTTAAAATTTTTAAAATTTTTTTAATGTGTAGATTCCAACAATATTCTATTTTGATGAAGGCCAAATTAGAAATATTGAAATTATGTAAGTAACTGACAGAAATTACATAAAGGATTATGGTCCCCACATGTGAGTATGTTATGTATTATTCTTGCTCCTTTCTCTCCTACTCCATCAGGAGAGAAAATCTAGAAGAAACCTTCAGGTGCTTTACAGTTGGAAGACCAGATACCATTATTATCATTTTTATAGTTTTAGATGGTCAATCTTAATTGAGGTACGTTTCCACATTACTTTGGGATACTAGGAACTGTTCTTAATTGTTCTTTTGTAGGGTTTATTGCTCCTTATGTTATCATAAACCAACAATTGGTATCAGAGCATGTTAGTTTATAATTATGTTTTGTGTTCCTTACATGAACCCTAATTTGAGTTTTTCCCCAATTTTACGAGAAACCCTTATTGTAAAATTTAGGGTTTTTCTTAATTTTTTTTTGTTAAACTCCCAATATGTTTCTCTCTTTGTCATGAGTTTTCGAAACCTAAATCCCCATTCTGGTCTCATGTTTATGTCTCCAGGGTTTCAAAGAACCCTAAATCCCCAATCTTTTCTCTAAAATGTGGAGAGAGAGGGGGAGGGAGGGAGGGAGGGAGAGAGAGAGAGAGAGGGAGAGGGAGTGAGAGTGAGAGAGTGAGAGAGGGACAGAGAGAGGGAGAGGGAGAGAGAAAGGGAGAGGGAGAGAGGGAGAGAGAAAGGGAGAGGGAGAGAGAGGGAGAGAGGGAGAGATGGAGAGAGAGAAGGGGAGAGAGGGAGAGAAAGGGGTATTGTTGGGTTGTTTTAGTGATTGAACATCCACACCTTTCTAATTAATTTGAAATACTTCTGTTGTTGCAATGGTCGTTTCACGTTTGTGTATTTAATTAAATTGATTGCATGAAAAAAAGTAAATGACTTTCAAGTATGAAACCCTTCTGTTACTCAAGTGAAGATGAGGCTCCTAAGAGGGCAACTATTAGGCCTAATGCTAGGAGTACACTGAGTACAATGAAAAAATTTGGTGCATAATTAATTTTAAATAAAAGACGTGAAAAGGGTGTAGTTCAAGAAGTCGCCAAAGTGACCTTTCTTGAGTAAATAGTTCGTGAGAAATGTTAAATATTTGTGTTTATGTATATCCATGCGATTATTGGTCGGCGCAAAGGAAGATTAATATTTCGTCGGATTACATACACACATGTGATAGTAAACACATGATAATTACAAGATTTTGCTCTGTCGATAATAAATCAATCCAAAGATGGGTTTGTTGTTGAACATGCTATATTATCAATGTTTGATCATTACAATAAGATACCACTAACAGTTAATATTATTATCCAAAGACTTAAGATTTTTTGTGCATTAGGTGTCTTGAGATGGGTTAAACCATTATTTGAATTTATTTATTCTTTTTATTATGTGAGTTTATTGATATCTCTCTTATTCTAAATTCGGTTACAATTGCTTTTATATCAGCCAACTCGAACCTAATTCCGGTTCTTAATGGAACAAGCCTTAAGAACTCAAGTGAGAACATGTAAATTATTTTTGGCTGCAATATTGACCTTACACTAAGGATTGAGAAATTCATTTCTTTTACGGACTCTGGTATCTCTGAAGAGATAAAAGGATATGAGAAGTGAGATCGCTCAAATCGTGTGAGTCTTTCATTGGTCTATTCTGAGGTCAATTTAGCTTTAGTACCAAGAAATAGTTAGTGGTTAGACTTTGGTGCAACAACTAACATCAGTGTTTCAATGAAGGGTTACATAAGCTACCGAAAGTCAATTGATTCTGAAAGATGGATCTATGTTGGAGATGGCAAATCGTTGGAGGTGAAATCTATAAGGGGCATTTTAGATTATTATTATTATGGATCAATTTTTATTTGGATTTTAAAGACACTTTTGTTGTGTCGTCATTTAGATGAAATTTGGTTTCAGTTTCCTGTCTAGACAAATTAGGTTATTTGTGTTCATTTGGAAACAATGAATTCAAGTTGTCTTTAAATTCAAATATAAGTGGAACTGGTTCACTTTTGGGTAATGATAATCTATATATGCTTGATAGGTGACCTCCTTAAAGTGAATCCATTGATACAGAATAGTGTGGTACTAAGCATAAAATTGAAATTATTGAGTCAGGAAGCATTATGGCACATGTGTCTAGGTCACACCTCTAAGAATAAAGTTGAACGACTTGTGTTAAATGGGATCTTGAGTTCCATTGACTTCACAAACTTTGATGTTTATGTTAAATGTGTTAAAGGTAAACAAACAAAATCAATGAGATCAGAGGCTATGAGTTCTATCATCCCAAATTAAAGACAGATTTTAAGACGAGAACTGTCACATTTTTTTAGGATATTGAGTTTGGGGGGAAGAATAAGGTTAGAGACTTCATTTTTTAGGAAGAATCGGTGATAATTCCAAATCTGATTGATGAGTGTGTATTTTATTTGATAACACTGTCGTTGACGCGATCAAATTAATACTACTTATCTATAACAACTTCAGTATTGTTAAGAAAGTAGTCAACAAAATATAAAGTGTAAAGTAACCCAAAGTCGTCTCCCAACGAACATGGAATTGATTTTTAACAAGTTAGTTCTTATAAAACTATACAAAAGAGTTAGTTAAATAAAATAATAAAAATATGAGAGATAAAGATAAAAAAGATAAAATAAGATAGAAACAATAGTAAAGAAAAATAGGTAGATTCTACTGCTTTTTCAAAATAGGATTCATCATTGGTTTCCTAAAGATTATTGTTATTGATTTTTTGCTTAAGACTTCGAATTAATTAATGTAACTTCTCAATTAATTTGTTGGCGTCCTTACTTTCAACCAAAGTAACTTCTCAATTAAAAGCTAGAACTTTGTATATTAATCATAGTAAATTTAACCAAAGTAACTTCTCAATTAAATATTACTAATCCTAATCATGTCCATTCTCTTACCTCTTATATATAGTAAAAAGCTAATTAACCAAAGTAACTTCTTGATTTATTCTAATCTAAGTTTTCACCTTTAATCAAAGTAACTTCTCAGTTATTAGCAAAAACTCATTCAATCATATGAAAGTTTCTAAAATTAATCAAAGTAACTTCTCAATTAAAATTTAAAAACCCTTGGACTCATATGATTGTTATGTTATGTAGATTTAACACCGTGCTAACTTGTTACAATGTAAAAAATCATTACTTTTACTAAATTAAAAACCAAAAGACATAGATGAAAATAAATCTCAACAAGAATCAAAAGAACAAACAAATTAATTTATCTAACCTCGGAATCCAATTAAGAATTTATAACGGAATCAACCCAAGAAGTTTAGAACTCCATGAATACAAAATATAAATAGAACAAGAATAGAGAGAGAAAGGAAACGAAATTAGGCTCCCCCTAAGGGTTCCTAAACTCCGAAGTCTCAAGTTTGTCTCTACTTCTCCCTTGGTCTCTTTATATAGGACTTGGACTGAGCTTTTCGGTTGCTAAAACCTTTCAAATATATTTTAAAATAAAGATAAATATTATTTATCTTTATAGTTTTTTTTTTAAATATTTGGAGAGATATAGACTATTGACAAATATAGTTGGTTAATAATATCAATATCTAATATAATTAAATTAATTAATTAATTAAAGATATATGATAAATTATCACCAATTAATATTTGTATTAATTTTCCAAATCAACCCTTTGCAATCTCCTCAAATTATCTTTTAAATAATCCAATATTTTCAAGATATATTTGTTTGTTGTGGATCTAAAAAGATTCAAGAAGATCTTGTCATATTTAAAAGATTTGGTAGTTATTATCTTTTAATATTTTATGATATAATTAAATAAGATAATTATTTAAAAATATCAAATAAAATATCTAAAGATATATTTTTCCCAAATTATCTTCTATCATAAAGATAAAGAAAACTGTAAGGTCTAATTTTTTTGTTGCTCTCTTCTTGGTTTAGTCAAACTTCTTCACTTTTTCAAGCTTTTCTTGTCGTCTTCATGCAATGCTTGGCTTGGGTTTTTGTGATTTTGATAATTTCTTATTCTTGGATTTATCTTTAAGGTGTCATGAAGTTTTAAGCAATTTATTTCCACATCTCCATGAGCTCAACTTAGCTGCAACTGCACTAACACACCTCAAAATATCCAAAGAACATTTATGCAACTAAAAAGTTATTTTTAACATGTTTTTGTATCTCATGCTCAATAAACCCAATTATAGGAAATCCCAATTAAATTAATCTTTAAGCACACAAATTCAATTAAATACCCATAATTAAACATTAAATGAGGGCAAAAATACGCACTCATCATGATTCATACAGTTGCTTTTAGTGAAGCATGTTCAGAACCTCAAGACAAACTCAAGATCCTCAAGAACCTAAGCTTCATGAGCCAGTAATTTTATTGAGATCCATGAAAGAAAGGAGAAATGTTATTCTACATTATTATTTAGGTATTTCTCCAAGAAAGTAAATAATGGTATGATGGAAGATGACCCAGTCAACTTCTGTCAAGCCTAAATCAGGAAAATGGATTGAAACAATGAATAAGGACTATAAGTCTATACAAGACAATAAGGTTTGGGAACTTGTCCCATTATCATAAGGTGTGAAACCCATTAGTTGTAAGTGATTTTTAAGACTAAGAGGGATTCCAAAGGTAATGAATGTGAAGAGGAATAAGGCTTGTCTTGTGACAAAATGTTATACTCAAAATGAAGGGGTTGGCTTTAAAGAGTCTTTCTCTCCAGTTTCATTGAAGGACTCTTTTAGAACAATTGTGGCTCTTGTTGCACAATATGATTTAGAGCTTCATAAAATGGATGTCAAGACGGTGTTTCTCAATGGCAACATTGATGAGACGACTTATATGGTACAACCAGAAAACTGTGTTAGAAGACTCAAAGAATATGGTTTGCAATTTGACAGAATCCATTTATGGGCTAAAATAAACATCTCATCAATGGTACCACAAATTTCATCAAGCATTCTCTCATTTGGTTTCGAGATGGATGTTGTTGATGATTGTGTGTATCACAAATTTAGTGAGAGCAAGTTCAATTTAGTCTCAATCAATGCAAAATAAATTTGGAAATTCAGGAAGTGCAATCGTAAAAAAATTGATGTGTGTCGAAATATGTATGCATCTAGATATGGCATACATAGTTGGGCTATTAGGCATATATTTAAGTAGTAGTATTTGGATAGCAGCCAAAGGTGTCTTTATGTAATTTTATATGATCCAAGAGGTAAAATAAACAGTTTAACGAATTTACTAAAGTTCTAATAGATTTTTCTACTCCTAGACTTAAATTTGATTTCTTAAACCATTTTTTTTAAACGCCATTTTTTTAATAAAGTAAAGTCGTTATCTTTTTCATCATCCATTTACCATTTCACTTATGTTCATTTTTATTAATCATAAACAGTATTTAACATTTTTATAATGAGAAATTTCACAAACCATACAACTAAATATCAAAACATTATTTTAATTTAATAACAAAATCTCAATTTGTATATTGATTTAGGTTACTAATTAAGCTTTCAACATTATTCCAAGGGTTAAATGCGAAAAATCTAATAGATGGCACCACAATGAATTAGGAAGATATTATATTTCAAAAAGTATAATTCTACAGTCAATCTCAACTCTCCCTGGAAGTGTATATTACAAATAAATAAATAAAAATATCAAATCTCCATAATGCCATATTGCTGCGCTAACACCATTTGATATCATTTAAAATTGTTATATTCCTCTCACAAGTAGTAAAAAAAGTCACCATAACACCCGAAGTGCACCAAATGCAGATGAAATTGAAGAACTGAGAACTCCAATGACCAATTAATTGATTTTCCATAAGCTTCAGAATCAAAAAGGGACTACAAAGGAGTTGTAAAACGAATACAAAAACCTTTTTTTCTTTGAATAAAATGGCTATCACATTTTTCTACCATCACAATTCAGACTCGGGTCTCCATATCAGAGTATTTTCTTTACAGTGACTTACATATGCGATTGCTAGCAGCTACATAATCTTCTAAAGTTCCACGTGCTACACAGGCACACGTTTGCCTCTGTAGCGGTCCAATAACTGCAAGTTGACAGAAAAAGCAGATTTCGATCATTTCAGCATATTATGCACCCAACAATTCTTTAAGACATTTATCACTGAAAACTTAGAAGTTTAGATCTACCACAGTAACTAAGATTTGTTCTAAGACCATGAAAATCCAGTATTGATATGGTAACATTCAGAAGCATAAAATATGATGATAGGAAAAAGACATTTCAGGGCAAATGCTAAAACAAATAGCTCTAATAAATGGTAACGTAAATGCTTAAGCAATATGATGATAGTAAAAAGACATTTCAGCACGACTTACCGATCGAATGTATGGTTGTTGGAACAACCAACCAAGAACAGGGATCTTCTGAATGAAAACAGCCAGTGTAGGCCAGAAACCACTGCAAAATATCATTTCATCATAAGCCCTAAGCACACAAAACATACTTCACATAACAGGATTTTTTTTTTTTATTGACTAAACCTGAAGAGTATGATGAATCCATAAGACTCCACAATCATGCCCAGAATAGGCCACCCCAATATAAGAATAATGAATCCAATACCAAATGAAATGGTTCCCTACAGAACCAGAAAATATGTAAAAGGTTAGGGTTGAAAATGAACCATGAAGAGACACGGAATGAAGAACGAAACAGATGACAAATACCTTGAAATTACTACGTTTCATGAAGAATTGCATGGTGGATTTCAGTCCAATAGTCAAGGAAACTCCAGAAACAAAGAGGATCTGATTTGAGTGACAAGTGTAATAAAAGATATTATTAAGTAGAACCACACAGTTAGCAGAAAGATAAAAATTCATAAGCATGAAATTTTTCATAACACTTACATTTCCCATTGCAAGCAATCCCTTGTCAAAGAAGAACATAACACCAAGGAATGAGAAAAATATGCCAAAGCCCGTTAATCCCAATCCAATCTCTGTTTAATGTGCCAATGCAAACATTAAATTTCAGAAGATATTAGAACGATAAAAAAATATGCCAGCAATATAATATTTACATTTAACCTTGTCGTTTTGTTAGTCAAGATTACAGAATAAATATGAAAAAGCAAGGGAACTAATAAATGTTTTAAAAACTGATATCTAGAAAGATTTCTTGCTAAGAAAATAGGTTCAGAGCACTGGTATAGCTGCTATTGCATTGTGCAGGTGTTACTTCTACATCAAGAAAGGATTCAGTATAATATTTATACAAGTAATGACTATTTTAACTACTATCAAAAGAGCTTTCAAAATACGAAAAATGTAAATATCTTTAATCTCTTGCTTAGGATGGATAGAATTGGCAGAAATTATGCTCTTTTCCTTTTCCTCTTATTTCACCTTGAGCTCCTATATGGACAAAAGCCACCATGCTCCCAGCATAATGCATAAACACAACACATGGCCCACACTATGCCAACTTCTCCTGAGAGGAGCTTTGATAAAATAAAAAAAAGAAACCAAGTAGGAGTCGGTTGCACACAAATTTTAAAAACTCTAGGCGTTATTGAAAAAGACAGAAAAGCATAATGTGCATGCACATTTGGACCAGCTAAAAGAACTTCACCAACTCGAGAAAAAAATAAATGGTCTTTCACAAATTATATGATTTAAATCCTCTATCAAACTATTGATAAAACCCTGAAAATGAAAAATACACAGGGTATTTCAACAAGATATCATTTCTTCAAAATAAACTAATTCAATCACTAATTTATTTATGGAATTATTGCAAACTCTAACAACCCCTACCCTCGTTCCATATACTTGCATACTAAAGACAGAAAACCAAGTCATAACATTATTGCCAGAAAAAACATCAAATTTCACTTACTCTTTCGATCATTCATTTCAAAGGAAACCATTGTATACCAATGATTGAGACGTCCAAGTGTCTTACTTTCACTGAAACAAATGCTGGAAGAAAATAAGTCAGTTAATAAAAATCATATGAAATGCATACAAATATTCTCTCGTCAACTAGTTTGACTAAAGAACACACAGCAACATCAAAGCCAACATAAATCTCAATCAAAGGAAAAATTCCGGGAGAATCGAGAATTAAGTATGAAAAATCTTAAAATAATGTGCAATTTTGGTCCTTGAAAAATAGGGTTTACATCAGCTTTCCATGTGGATGCCTTTTTCATCTCCCAAATCACTTTATCTATCTTCCACCTTGAACCAAAGGTTCTCTAATAGTAACCATAGGGAAGCCATAAGCACACCCACTCTCCAATCAGCAGTTTTCACACAAGTACAGAAATATATCCTCCCGATTGTGTTTACATCCTTAGTCACTTTGACGCACAATAGGCATAACATACACACACATGCATGGGTCTGAGAAAATTAAGAAAGCAAGCAACAACAAATTCATTCTTTCAAAGTTTCAACAATTAACAGGCTGACAAAAACAGAATAGAAAATTTCCCCATAGAGATCATCAAAGGCTCAAACATCGCTCCATAGTCCATACCAATGCTCAGAAAAGAAAAAATTCCTGTAAACTAAACAAAAATCATTTGACTGGTAAGTACACAAACCATCAGTCATTAATACCAAAGATCAATTATTTAAAATCCAAAATAACTCCAGCAACTACTCCTCGGGCAATCACCATTTATTAATGAACTTAACCCAGAAATCTTTTAATCATTTATTCCCTGAAGAAACTAGAAAACATAATTCCCAAATCAGAAATAGCAATTGTCCCCTCACCAAAATCTACAATAACACCAAACTCCTCCTTCCAAATATCCATAAGAAACATAACGGTCCATTCAAACTCAGCACACCCCTACAATCTGCAATCACTGCATCAATTCCCACCAAACTCAGGTAGACAGTAATCCAACAATTACTGAACAAATTTTGAGACAGAATCCCATATGCCCAGCAACAGCTGTCAACAGCCACAATCAACCCTGCAATGTCTGACACCCTACCAACGGGAATGGGATTTCACAGACCAGAAACTCAATCATCCTGGCAGAATTTATTCCCTTCTCTGCTGCTAAACCCTTTCCCACAGTCTTGCCTGAAAGCCTGAAAGCCTGAAAGCCCAGCACCATGACTGACCTCAAAACAGAAGACAAAATGCTATGAATTTGGAAATTACAGTACGTTCCTTATTTTGGGGCAAAAGCCCTAAGATTTTGATCCTGCATTTTTTTTTTTGGTGTTTTAGTAAAGGAATTATGTTTTATTTCTAATTTTAGAGACTGAATTTTTCAGTGGTGACATCATGTGGATGAAGGAAGCATAAATGTGCCACAAGAGCTCTTAACAAGTAATTTAGGATTCTGTTAATTGTCATCCTAAACAGAAGGACCAACGCAATGCCATTAGCTAGTTTCTCTGTTTCAAGGATTAATAAAATAAAACAGCAAGGTCCTAATAGTTTAAACCCTCGCAAAGATACAAGGTCAATCAACTTGTATTAATGAACCGAAATATAGTCAACTCAAATACATCAACTAGTGTTACTTAGTAATTAATAGCATGCTGTAACATCGCCATAGCCAAAAGAAGTGGCCTTAAGCTGCTATGGGATTCAAAGTTCAAAACAATTTTCAATAGTAGCTTTCCACACACTATATCGGCAATACCATGTTATAGGCAAGGCAACATAAACCCGTTTTACCTTAGAAACAATATTGTTGTGTCTTTCTTTGGATCAAATTGTGACTTGTCTCACATTTTCTAATGAAATTTTTGCTTCTGAAAAATAATGGGATTTAAACACTTCTTCCTTGACAATTCACAGAAAAAATTACCTCTCATTTAACTTCTGTTCCTTCACTCTTTCCAGGACCTACTATTTCCCTGTCCTGTTCTTTTTTCTTTAGATTTCCCACTTCACATTCTGCTATTTTCTATCTAATGTAATATGTTCTTTTTATATTAACTTCACCATCATCTTTCATTTTTTTGACTTCATTACTATGGTTTTTTTATCGTTCATAGATCAATGGTGATTATGAGTAAAGTGGCATATTATTCATGATGAAATTCTTAAACTTAGGGCTCTTTTTTCGGTTTTTAAGAACTTCAATTAGTAGTATTATAAGTTATTTAGTTTGAATTATAATGTTAAAAATAGCACTAATTCTGCTTCCCACTCTCCCACTACAACATTTTCAAGGCTAGCTATAAAGCACCAATTCCCACTTCAAATTTTCAAAATCAGTACCTCTACGCAAATTAAACTGCGTCAATCAGCATCCATTTAAAGTCAATACAAATAAAATAGATGAAAAGAAAAAGAAAATAAAAATTTAAACAAAAACGAAAACAGCAAAACTTAAGCACCAAAGATCATCCTAGTGCAATCCTTATAGAAAATAGTCGCATTAGCCTTGCAACTTCAATAGTGAAAACCGAAAGAATCCACAACTAACTGTAACAAAGGCCAGATCTACGAAACTATCAAACTACAGCATGGCAAACACAATAATCGCCAATAACAGAAACAAATGCATAGCAAACTAGAAAGTTAATGCTTCCGCGAGAATATTTACTTGCCACTGTCCCATTCTAATTAACCAAATTCAACTAAAAACAACGGTTGAGAACACAAACAAGTAACACGTTTTAACGATTCGGAACACGAATTTCTCCGCGGCAACATGCTTTCGTGCTTCGAAAAACACAAACGCGAAACACAGAAAACACGTTCATGCCGCGAACGCTTGCTAATTAAAGAGATAGAGAGAAAAACCCTCCAAATTAGAAGGTGAAAAAATTGATTCGAACAGAAAAATACTATTGAAGCGCTTGGATCTCACATCGCATAGTAGTTTCGGCTAAAATAAAGGAAAGAGATCCAGCAACAGGAACAACACAATCTTCATATTCATAGAAAAAACAGATTACCGGTTAACCTAGCGCGGAGTCGCCGGGAAAAGGTGTTGATCGGCGCCGGCTACGGCGGGGGAAGTTGTGGTTCGACGGCGAAGATGGAACTGATTTTATGGAGAGACGCGTGAGAATTGAATCTACGTTGTTCAGCCAATAGAATAACAGGTACTTTGAGTCTTCTGGGTTAAGGAATGAAGCGTTTTTGTGTAACTTAGATGCAAAGACTGTAGTGTGGGTTGAATTAGTTTTCTTTGTGACGAGTTTCTCGTGAAAGATTAAGATCGAAAAGTGTGAAGATGAAATAAAATTATTTTTTATAAATTAAAATTAACTTAGTTAAAATTAACTTAAAATTTACAAATATTTTTGTAATTTAGTTTATGGTTGATATTTTCTTGTTAGGTTAAAGTTTTGTGTGTAATGAAATTAGTTTAATGGGTGTGCATTTTTAGTGAATCCTGTTTATTATTAATAATTAGAAAATTATTCAAAGTGTTAAAACTAATAATTATATTTAATTTCTTTTTAATTATGATGCATTTTTTAAGGTACAAAATGGTATTTTATTATTGATAATTACAAGAACGTTGGTGACTAATTCTAGGCCATACATATTGAAAAGAACAACAAATTGAATATCATTTTCATCGTAGTATAGCTTCAAAAACCCTAAGTTCAATACCATCCTCTTACCGATGCCTTCTTCCTCATCACAATAACTTTTTGGTTAAATTACATTTTTTGTTTCTCTATTTGTCAAGAAATTTCAGTTTAGTTCTCAAGTTTTTTCGTTATCTCAATTTGGTTCTCATTTTCATAAAAATGATTCAATTTAGTTCTTATCGTTAGTTTAACCAGACGATATTAAAGTCAACGCCACGTGTCAATTTCTGATTTTTTAAAATTTTTTGAATTTTTTTTGAATTTCTTTTTTTGAAATTTTTTGATTTTTTTTTAATCTTTTACACATTTCATTTCATAGTTGTGTCACATGTCAAAGTGACTCAATTTGGTCCCTATATTTGTTTTTAATTTCTGTAAGACCCACTTACTTTTCTGCCTTTGTTTTAAAGGGTTGCCCCAAACTAGTTGGGCCTAGGGCTGGCCCATAAGGGAACAAGGACCTTAAACCAACTAACCCACCCTCTTTTGCTTTCACTTTCAGAAAAACAATTCTCTTAATCCTTTCTAGAGCAACCGCAAACTTTCTACTAGGGTTTTGTACTACCTTGGTCAAGCAAGCTCAATCGCATCTTTCCTACTCCACGTAAGTTATGCTCCAGCTCATGCTTTTCCCCTCTAGGCACATTTTCGCATTTACAGTAGGGTTTCGTGGTAAACTCTTTTTCTAAATCTGTTTCGCTATCTTGTTCAATTCGCAAGTCCATTCTTAGAGTTGTCGTGCCCATTGTTTAGAGTCGAGGCATTTTCTAGCTATTTTTAGGTAAGGGAAACTAGATCCTTTTGTATATTCCGTGAAATCTACTTGTTATTCCGTTTATTTTGTGATTGGATGGACTGTGTGTGCATATGAGCTGTTGGGAATGCCTGTTTGAACTACTTGGGTGCGTGTGTGTAACTGTTGCACGAGAGAACAGTGGTGAGCATTGGTTTTCTCGCCCAAACGAGCCTACCTCGCCTAGGCGAGATTAACAGAGGCTCGCCCAGGCTATTTTATGTGAGTCGTCGCTCAGGCGACCAACTCTGTTTTGAGCGAGCGAACGTCTTGTAAGACCCGGGAAAAATTAAATAGTTAATTAAAAAATTATTTAATAAATGCGGGTAAAGAGAACCTTTAAGGTAATAAATGCAAAATGTTATAATATGGAAAAGTACTAGCTCAAATGGTTGAGAGTACTTTGATTGTGTGAGAGGACTTGGGTTTGAGTCCTATGTATGCCATTTTTGTGTGTTAGTAAATTAGTATTATTTTTATATATATATTAATCATGTTGTGGAGTGTTATAATAATTGAATCATATTGGTTAGCATAAAACATGAATTGGTTGAATGGTTTGGCTTTGGCTTGGTATGTGCATGAGTGTGGGTTCAAACCTTGGAGGACCCAAATGAAACTCTATTTTTGCCATTTTTAGGCTTGATTTGAAGTTGAAGGGTTAAGGGAAACCCTAGCAAACATAGCAGTCAAGGGTAGCTGGAAAATAATCTAATTAAGTGTGCTTGAATGGCAATTACACCACTCCTTAATGCAATTTTCGTTTTAGGGCCTTAAACCACCATTAAAACATCATTAAAAAGCTAATTGTGAGAGGGGAGAAAGGTTTCTACAGAGGTTATCGTGGGATAGGCAGAGGAGTGCGAATTTCAGTGAGAAATTGAGCGTGTGAGGGGATTTTTGGGGCTGAATTGAGAGAAGCTAAGGAAGGTCATTTTGGAGTCAAAGGGAAGAAGTACAAAATCACTCAAGGAAAGCTTTAATCCAGGTTAGGGGAGTTAAATTTTACGTGTTATATATCATGTATATGTGTTCGTGCTGTTCTGGATATGATGGAATGTGTAAATTGAAATTGCATTGAATTTTATCGCGTTTCTGGAAATTTCCAAAAACCGCTTGACGGCGTTGAAGGCCCGCCAGGCGACTCATACCTCCAAAGCCATTTTCTGGGTTACATGCTATGCACCGCCTGACGGCTATGTGCAACCTGCCAGGCGACACCAACTGGTTTGCCATTCTCTTGGATTTATTTTGTGTTTTCATGATGTAGGGAGGTTCCGGAAGTGATTCTCATGATATGAGAATCCTTGGCATAGCGAATTGTTATTTGAAAATGCAGAATTGTTGAAATAGTTCATGAACTTTCACTTGAATTGGGATTTTGGGTTCAGTCGAGTTTAGGGATGAATGTCATAGGTGATGATTGTGTGTGGTGTACTGTTTTTGGTGTAATTGATGATAATAGGATTGTATTCTGAATATGGGATGTAGTGCGTGTGAAATTACATGATCCTAAGGGTGAATTGTGAAATAGTGGGGTCGGTGGGTCATGATGAATGCGGGAGGAATCTAGGCAGAACCCAGTTTTTCACGCACCACCTGGCGGCACTAAGGCTACCGCTAGGCGACACGACAGCTTAGTAGTAAGTGTGAATTGATTGGTGTTCTGGTCACGGGGTGTTGAATAGGGTCATCATCGAAAGTGCTTTGATAGGTGATAGACTGGGATTTCGTTATCTATGTGCTTTATGCAATAATTGTGAGATTAAATGTGGGGGATAAGAATTGCGGATTTCATGCACTTGGTGGGTTATAGTGGCAGATTTGTTAATCAGGTATAAGGTGCAATGCTGTCTAAATTGAGGAGGAATGTATTAATTGAGTATTAGACTGTAAGGGTATTGGATCAAGAGTTATTGGATGTCTTGGGTAGATTTAGAGGAATAAGAGACAAAGAGTGGGTGCGCATGATAAAATGGACTTGGCACAAACTAGGGTTGAAGCTGTAATTGGGGTATGGTTTGGCAAACTGTGTATATTGTGGGGGTGGTAAATGGAGGGTACCATATTGGTTCGTTGTGGTTGTTTCTTTAGAGCATCAAGTAAGGCATGTTCGGGCATGATAATATTCATTTGGGGACATGATTAATGGTACTTATTACATTTTGGTTACAAAGTATGAGTTAAATACTATGATTTGATACATGAGAGTTGAATTACATGTTTAGGGTCTCTTAAGACCTGTTGAAAATGCCAAAAACTAGTAGCATTGCGCTACTGGTATATCGCCTGGCGGTACGGGGCGAACCGCCAAGCGATAGAGTTCTAAATCAGTGGCAGTGGCCACTGTCTGTAGGCGGCGCCTAGCGGCAGGGAAGGTTCCACTAGGCGGTGACGGGTCTGGATGACTTCTGTTTGGCGCTTGGCGCCTGGCGGAAGGGGCAGACCGCCGGGCGGTTTACGGCCAATTTTCGCCTAGCAGTGTCTAGGTGGTGCCAGGCGGTTTTGGTTGTTGTATAATTGGTTGTTGCTTTGATCAGTGAACTTGGAGGACTAAGTTCACTTACCTTTGTGCTTGGGCTTGACGGACTAAGTCTAATAGGGGTCTGGGATGTGCTTAGTGGTGGAACACATGATGGCCATTGAACTGGTTAGTTCCCGTCGGCTACTATTGGGCGATGAGTCCTTAGTATGGTGATTACATGCGTTGGACACACGATGGGCAAGGAATAGTTTTATTCCCGTTGGCTGCTATTGGGCAAGGAGTCCATAGTATGGTGATTGCGTGCGTGCCAGGGTCCAAGCGGGGAAGGCTTGGATGTTTTACTACAGACGAGGAGTCTGTAGGGTTGGACTATGAGCAGGATTGGCTCGTAGGGTTGGACAACGAAAGGGATAGTTTCGTGGGAGCAAAGTAAAGTCCCAAGACCTAGTTTCATGCATATGACTCATGAAGGAATATGAGATCAGGGGTGGGAAATTTGCAGTTAACACATATCAGTAAAATTTATTTCTTGGGATGGGTGTCATACTTCTTTTATATTCATATGTGCATAGCTCACCCTATTTGTTTGTGTGTGGTGATGATCGGATAATTTATTATCTGGGAGCAGATGTCTTGACAGGTGAGCCAGGAGACGCTTGAGATTGGAGAGCGGGATTATATAGGATTTTGAAGACTTGAGTTTTTGATATTTTCATGTTTTGAACATTAGTCATTTTGGGCTTTTACAGTTGCAATAACTTTGAATTGCGAACATTTATAATGTAGGCAACTTTGCGATTTTAGTTTTCCCATATTTTTGGGAACATGTGATTATAAATGAGGTATTATCAATATTATCGCGTTTTAATTTATTTTATTTAATTGTTTATGTTCTTTTCAAAGTAATATTCCTTAGGGATGTTACACGTCTTGCTCAGGCGGGGGGAGTCTCACCTAAGCGAGAATGCGCGTAATGCCACTGTTCCTATAAGTCGAGCTCTCGCTTAGGCGAAAGGAGCTCGCCTAAGCGAGAGTCCCTCTCGCCCAAGCGAGACCTTTCTGCTTGAGCGAGAAGCTAGGCGAGAATGTGGCTTGCTTTGATGTTTCTCTGTTCTCAAATGTTGACCCTATGCTTATATTTGTATTACTTTTGAAGTATGAATTCAGTGATTTTGTATGAACAAGATGAATTATGGTTTGTGGCTTATGAGCTTAACATGATTTGAGTATGATGTATGTATGAGATGATTCACGGGCTAAAGATGGTGGATTTTGGCATGGTTTTGGAATGGAAAATTATTGAAGGTTGGTTATAAATGTTGGCATGAGATTCATATGCATGGCCAATACATATTGGATGGTTAAACATGATTGATATATGGTTAGGGCATAATCCCATGAGCCTCTAGGTGAGACCTCATGGTGGTGCCTCAGTTGGTCGTGACATAATTCCATGACCTCTGATAGTGGGAATTCATGGTGGTGCCCCATCTATATAATTTAGTAAGGATTCAAGGTAAGGTTGCATCCTGACGCTCTAAGGAGTTAGTTAGTCTCACATAGAACGGACTGACTCTTGTGGGGAGAGTAGTAGGAGGCCTGAAACTCATCAAGGACTAACCTTGTGTGTGGGGGTTGAAACATTATAACACTTAGCTCGGGGGTGAGCAGCTCGGTAGAGCAGGGAAATCCACCACAAGTGCAAGCATCTGCTGAATCTGACTAAATTATATGTATCCAGATGAGTCGAGTCTGAGTCTTAGTGTATTGTTTGAAAAGTCATAACATGATTTGTTGACATATACTGCTTGGACTGTGAAATAGCCTATAACTGTATGATAAAATGTTTCTACTCTAACTTACCCTTTTGTTTGTTGTATGTTTCGTCTGGTGTGGTTTTCTCTTTTGCAATGATCATCAACTTGTTGATGTGAGCAGATGCGAGGAACCCTCGTGGTCAACAGGGGAATGGTGACTCTGCTACGTAGCCCGCCTGGGCTGGATCCCGCTTAGTGGTTTTTCTCTTAGGGCCATGGCCCATGTATTAACTTGTTTTAAAATCTTAATTGTATTATGTACCTTGTGTTGTTTTGGCATCATGGTGTGCCTTAGGATTCTCTTTTACGAATTCTTGGATATTTTTAAGGAGTGAGTTTATATTCCGAACCTTTGCTCGTAATATTATGTTGTGTGACGTGTCATTTAAGTAAGCCTATTTATTAAATGGGACATTACAGTTTCAATTTAGTCCAAATTTTTGTAAAAATGAAGTAATATTGTTCTTCCTTAAATTGACACTAAATTTACTTTTTTTTTATAAATCTTATAATGATATTCTTACTAAAATTAACGTTTTTATTAAATATTTCTATAAATATTTTAAATTAACTTTAAATTCTATACAAAACATTAGACTTTGGTTTTGTTTTTAACTTGAAATTTAGTTCCTAAACTTATGTGTGACAAGTTATTTGATTTTTAATCTTCACTAAGTTTATATAATATGATACACTTGATGTCTTTATATATGATGACAAAATTGTTAGTTTTTGAAATTAAGTTTGGGGTTTAACTTTGTTTAATAATAAATCTAAAAAAAAACGTTTAAAAATATTTCTACAAATATTTAATAAAAACGTCAATTTTATTAGTAATATCATCATAAGTTGTATACAAAGATTAAATTGAGTGTCAATCTAAGGAGGGACAATATTATTTCATTTTTACAAAAATTAGAACTAAATTGAAACTAAAAACAAATATAGGGACCAAATTGAGTCATTTTTACACGTGGCACAACTATGAAGTGACACGTGTAAAAAATAAAAATATTTAAAAAAAAATTCAAAAAATTCAAAAACAAAAACTAGAAATTGACACATGGTGTTGACTTTAACACCGTCTGGTCAAATTTAACGACAATGACCAAATTAAATCATTTTTAAGAAAATGAGGACCAAATTGAGACAATGAAAAACTTGAAGACCAAACTGAAATAGAGGGATAAAAAAGTAATTTAAACTTACTTTTTATACTAATAATAACCATATATATACTGTTTCTTAAAATATTTTTTAAAAAATATATTGTTTTCATTAAGCCACTATTGTGTGATTATATAGAAATAAACAAAATAATGTTGTATTGAAAAGTGAAAAATATAAATTAATATAGAACTTTGTAAGAGTCTAAAATTGTAATCGTGATGAAACAAAAGTGTCATAAGGTTTAGAGATGTTTGTTCAAGATATATGGGATTGGAGATTAATCATTTTAACTCTTTTGATGTATTTATAAAGATAGATAGAAGTCATAGGACTGAAATCATTAAAGTGTATCAATTAGAGATGGAAATATCCGTCAATTATAATTCTTATCAGGGATGACAAAAATATGTGTTTGTGATTATTTGTGGATAAAATTTACGACGGATAGTAGTATTTGTAGATATTTATTATTTGCGGATAATGAGTATTTTAATATCTATTTATAAACAAATTGGATGTGATATCATACTATCCGTACTCGCGGGGTATCGTTACCTACAAAAAAATAAAATTATATTTTATTAAGTTAAATTTAATTAAAATTAAAATTTAGTTTATATTTTATTAGATTAAATTTAATTATAAGTAAACTTTAATTTATATTTTTTTTCATATTTTTTTTCGTAATTTTATTTTAAAAATTTAAAAAATATCTTTTTTTAATATTTGCGGATATTTACATCTACTCGTAGGTTTTAAAAAACTCGCGAATATTTTATAAACGAGTACCCATGTGGGTAACGTAACAAATAGTGAGTGAATTTTTTTTATTGTGAGTCGGATTGTAATTAGGCACTATTCGTATTCAACCTGACTTATTGTCATCCTTTTTTCTAAGTGTCAAAATTATTACATTGTACTAATTAGAGTTGGGTAATTCAAATTACTATTAGTATAAATTCAAATTAAAAAAAAAAACTCTATTATTCACATTTTCAATGTCTTCAATTTTAATAGATACAAGGTTATTTATTCTTGTAAAAATCCTCTAGATTATAAGGTTACTAGTCTTTCTATCCGTGCAATGCACAAATTTATTTTAAATACACTTTCTTTTATTGTTTTAAATTAATATGTTATAAATAGTGTTCAAAAAATTCCAAATATATTATAATAATTATGTACTATATGTAATAAATTCCAAATATATTGTCAAAGAAATAAATGTTTAAAACATAGGATAAACCTTGCATACCATCATTTGTAAAGAAATAACGGTTCATCATTGGTATTGTGTAATTTGAATAAGAAAATCAGCACCATTAGTACAACCTGCATTTTTTTATCATTGTAGTTAATCAACACCATTATCATTGAACAATGGAATAAATTTGACAAAGACTAACAAATAAAGAGTGACATACCTATAGTTTACTCTTTGTTAAAGAGTTTCGAAAATTTCCTTGTGTGAATAGGTATTTTGAGTCTTTTCTTTGTTTTCACTCTAGAGATAACAACACATAGATGTCCATGTGTGAATACTGGATGTGGAAGATAAAGTCCAACTCTAAAAAGAGATTGACCTTGACTTTTGTTGATTGTCATTGCAAAACATAGTGATATTGGAAATTGTCTTATTTGAAATTTAAAAGGCAAACCTAAATCAGAAGGCACTAAATCCATTCTTGGAATAAATATTTTGTCACCAATGTTTTTCCGTATAATAACAATTGCAGACATGACATTTTTTCTTAAATGATAGCAATTGTGTACCATTGCAAAGACCTTTTGCTTGATCTATATTTCTCAAAAGCATAATTGGTACACTTGTTTTCAACTTCAATCGATGATTCGGAATACTTGAACATTTGATTTCATTTAAAAATTCTAATGTAAACCATTCAGAATGCATTTCTTCTTCTTGATCTGATTGACAAGGTGTATTTGAACTTACATACGTAATTTCATGACCATTTAATAAAGACAACATGAATTCATTAGCTTCCTCTACAAAATCATTTGTTAGGCAAAGTATTGCTCCATCATCAAAATAAAATCAGGGTACACAAATTGAACCAACGACATTAAAGGTGATTCTGTATTTCCAATCAACAATTCTTGTGGAATTTCAACAATGCTTTCACCATTTTCATTTAAATTCATCTCTCCATCTCCAATCTTCAAGATCCAATCAGCAAATTCTTTTATATCCTTTGTTGTCTACCTATTTTTGGAAGTATTTAATCTCATGTTTTTGGAAAGCTTTAACACTTTACAATACTACCATAGGTCAGAATAGTGTATCGAAGATTTAATGATATCGTACCTCGATGCTTTCTTTATGACAGGTAGAATTTGCCTAAAGTCACCTCCTAAGACAACCACTTTACCACAAAATGGTTTGCCATTGTTGGACTCATCAACATTTTTCATTATATCTCTCAAGGTTCTATCAAATGCTTCAAAACAAATTTTATTCATCATGGGTGCTTCATCCGATATAATCAAACTGGTTGCTATTAAAAGCTTAGCACGAAGACTATCTTAAGCTATGTTGCAAGTTGATTCCTCATTAATTAATAGTGGGATGCAAAACATGGAATGCGTTGTGTTTCCACCAGGAAGAAGTAAAGAAGCAATTTCACTTGATGCTACATTTAAAACAATCATCCCCTTTAACCAAAAGCTAAATCGTATAAACATTAATTTGAAAAAAAAATTAATTTAATAAATTACAGTATAGAATACTTGGCAAGTTCAAGTCCTTTCTTTTTTTGTATAAAATTCCATCACATCAGACACTTCAAGTAGAACTTCAAATTACATCAGGTTTGGATATTGCATTCCTGCCAATAATGTAACAAACAATCTTTTAAGTTGATATCCAGAAGCAATTTCATTGGCTTCTTTTATTGCATCAATACATTATTTGTCATCAGCCAATAATCCTAAAGCATAGCAAGCCTCTCAGTAGGTTTCAAACATTTGTCCATCAATTGTCCTTATGCTCTCATAATCAATACACCCTTTTTGAATAACAATACACCCTTATCCTCAAATAATATAGTTTTTCATATCCGACAGGAATATAAGTAAGCCTATCAATGTTGTAGCATTTCTTCCTTGGTTTCCATTCTTTTCTTTAGCCATCCACACAAATTTAGTTGGAAATTCAACATAAGTCAAATTTGTTCCTTCCGCATAAGTTTTATTAGCTTCAAACTAACCTAGAAACATTGTGTTACTATTTTTGCATCTATTGAAGATAACATTAATATTATCATCATCCTTAATGAAAGTTGATTGCTCGCCTAAAAGATGGAATATTAATCTTTGAACAATAGGCCATTTGTGGTGGATGTCAAAACCAAATGTTCTCCAAGCTGCTTTGCATGTTGACAAATATCTATAATCATAATACCTCTTTATTTCATCAATAATTGTTTCTTTGTTCAATTATGTAGAAGCGTTAGTTATTTTAACTGTAGCTCTGTTTGGACCTTTATTGACATATTTGAACAAATACTTGATTGAATTCGTCTTGTCACAATACTATGTATTCACATGAGCTTGATACCTCATTAAAAGAGGTGGACTATAAGGAACAACACTAATATTGTCCAGTTGAATTCCAATTTTTTCAACAAATTTACCATCATCACATTTTCTATAATACAAATATCCTTCTTCATCAATTGTAGTATAACTTGAAAAATTCTTTGGATAATATTTTGAACATCTACCTTCCTTCATGCATGGTGAATTAAATCTTGCAGGTCCACATGGGCCATGAATCATGTAACTTGAAACAACTTTTTCCAATTTCGGGTACAAATCTACATTAAGCAATTCGGCTAATATTACTTTATCAAGATTTGTTGGATTCTTCATTGTGCTTTCTCCATCTAACTACAACAGTACATGAGCATGTCGTAACCCTCTTTTTTGAAATTCTACTGTGTACATAGTTGATTATATGAAAAAATAGCTACAACGGCCACAAACTTTATAATTTTATAAATACACATATAATATGACATTGCATACAAAACATACTTGCAATATTTTTTGCAAAGAAATCTTTCTTTTTAAAATTTGTCATCATTTCATCAAGTTTTATTTTGAATACTCTACCAACAATATCAGGTTTATCTGAAGCGGATAATCCTCTTGGCAAAACAAAGTCACGAATTTCACTCCAATTGACATTGCATGTTATAATCATGACATCTTGACCATTGTTAAACATATACCTTATACTACCAGTAAATGAAGTAGACAAGACTATACGTCTTCAAATTAAAGAAGGATCGATCTCTCCTATATTAACATGCTCTTATAATCCATTAAGAATATCACAACATATTAACTTTTGATTTTCTCTAATGAAAGACAATCATTGTGCTTCAATCATTGTGTAGCAATCGACCAAGAATTGTTGGAACAATCGACACGCATTGACAATGTTACCAAACTTCAAAGACCTTTGTTGGATTCTAAAAGCTATAAATTTTGTCAAAGAAATACAAACTCTTACCCTTGTTTTACTTTTCGAATGAGATTCTCTAATGGGAATATTTTCTCAATAATCATCTTCTCCATATGGAAACATTAGAGGGTATTGCAAATAAAGGCAGTATGAGTTTAATACAATCTTGTCAATTCATTAGAACATTTTTTCACAATTATATTTCTTCCTACATCTATATTAACAAAGTCACCAACTATTAGTGCAGTTATCTCATCACATGAAGGTGTGTTGTATACTTTGGGATCTTTGGATTTACCTATAAATATTCTTAGTGTGAAATCAGATTTGAAATTATCGATTCACAAATCTCTAACTCTTCTAAATGATTTAGCAAGAACATTGTGATCATCAATCATTTTGATCAAATCAGCAATCAATGATTGATCTAAATTAAACTTAAACCACAATTAAAGAAACAAAAGTCAAGAAATAAATTTAAAGATTTCATATAACATGATAAAACATAGGTTAACTAACCTGAAATGCTTCATTCTGTTGTTGATTTCATTTTCAATATCGTAAATGTAAAGTTGTGCAAATTTTGGCTTTGATCCATCTTCTGGCAACAAACTTCCAATGTGGTGATAGTTATGTCCATTAAGAATGAATTGCAGTGGTGCAAGACCATTATTCATGAAATTATCTATGTTACTGTCAATTGAAGTAAATGAGAACATATTGTTGTATATTCTTATATTTTGTAAAAATATTCTGCTTCTATCATCATCAACATTTAACAAAGTTTGAAGCAAATGAGGTGGTGCTTGTAATAGTGGAAGTTAAACTTTTCCCTTTAACAACACAATGAAAATTGAACTTTGTTTGATGTTTTAGTTTTTTCTGCTCTTTCTTCATATCAAACTTCAGCTTCACAGTATTGGCATTCCAAGCAAGGTTGTCTAAAATCGACTATTTCTAAACATAATAAAAAGGTATTAAAGCATTGCCAACAGATGCATGGATGAAAATTTAAAGTTATGTACTTAAGAATGTTTTTACCTTTGGACTCTACTTTCAAATACAATTCCGTTGTAGAAGTGCAATGTGTTTAAAGTGAAATGAAATCCAAGACATTAAGGGTTGGTATTTTGGAGCAAGTCACACATCAAATATGATTTTCAAGTTAATTTGCAATTACCATTATTGAGTTATGTTCTTAGCGAATGGTTTCTTGTTTTTGAACTATTTCGATGTGTTCTTCTTTCATCATCATAATTGAATTTGTTTTAAAGTGATTGTATCACTTTATAAGGATATTTAACAAACTTCTTCCTAAAGACAGGACAATAACTATATACCAATTCAGAACTTTCACCTATGCAAAATAGTTTATAGTAAGAACTTATAATAAAGATATAATAATTATCAATCAACAAATAGTATATGTTTGGTAGACTTGACTAACCTATAGAATATGTTATGATTTGGTTTGTATCAATATTCTTTTCGTTCTCAATAGTACTTGAAATACTTTGTAGTTTGGTACTCTAAACAACTATATCAATACATACATTGTTAGTAATTTAAATTAATTTCACTTTATGAAATTACAATATGTAAATAAAAAATTAAGAGGTATGTATAAACATACCAGCATTGGTCATATTTGATGGAGTAGAAGTTGGACATTGTAACATCCCTAAGGGAAATTACTTAAATAAAATAAATAAATAACAGTTGAAATTCAAAAGTCACAATATTATTATTCCCAAACGCGGGAAAATTTAAAATAATATCTAGTGTGAAAAAATTCAAATGAAATTAAAATGTAAAGTTATTACAAATACCAAGTTCTAATAAAACAATTAAAAACATGAAAAAAATCCCTAACTCAAGTCCCCAAGCTAGCCCTCACTCCGTCGTCTATGCATCCATAGCATCACCTATATTATCATCTGCTCCCGTGTAACGAATCACACGATCATCGCCAATCACGAACAGAAAGGGTGAGCTTATACACAAAATAAAAGTAATTCACCCATCTTATTCATTCTAATAGTTCTTGGCCAAGACCTTAATCCCCAAGGTTTTTCAACCTTCAAATCACACAATTAGTTAACCTTGGACCCAGGATTTGTGATGCTCACACAAACCTGGACGCTCGTGGTCCTGCCTCTACGAACCTCCCCGCTCGTAGTTGTAACATCCCGTCAGGATATTACGGATTTAAAAATAAAATAAAAGAAATAATTAAATAACAGCACATTTAATAATACCTCATTTTCCCAAAACGCGGGAAAAATTAAAATTTATTAAATGAGTAGATAAAGTTCAGAATTATCAATCATAAAAATTGAAATCAAATGTTATGATATCACCCATCAGGGTTTACAACTTATTCCAAAACCAAATAAAAGAAACATAAGATTTTCCCCGAGTATTAACCCCTTTCCGCGACTAAGCTTCACCTGAGCCAACTGCATCAACAACATCTGCTCCCGTGTACCGCGTACATGATCATCGCCAAACACACGCAGATAGGGTGAGCTTAACAGTTAAACATATATAATGTTATAGATATATATATATATATATATATATATATATTCACATACACATGTATTACTATACATAACTTGAACATTCCATATTTATTCTATACTTTGATTCCTACCATCTGACCCCCAATCAGATCATTCATGTTCTACATCGTCTAATGATTACTTCAAGGTGACTTGCTGCCATACCTATCGGTCACAACAGATAGAGCACGTGAGGGAAACAATGTTACGGATCATACACCGCAACGCTAGGTAGAGTTCCCATATACGAACATAGTCCGTATCGTCCCAAGACTACCAAACTCGTCAGCCAACAACTGAGGAGGGCAATCTATCTAGACCCATCCGTACTGGCCACAACCAGCATACTCACACCGGCAACACTCGCTAACCCAAGCCACAACTCAAGGGTTCCTCGTTTTCGTCCGCCATCCCGAGCCACAACTCAAGAGATGCTATTCTGAGCCACAACTCAAGGAATACCACGTGCTTAACCCCTATCCCGAGCCACAACTCAAGGGATACGTTCCGAGCCACAACTCAAGGAACACCAGCAAACCCACCTTTAAAGCACCGCTAGACGTCTTGTAGATCACAATTTCTCAATCAAAAGTCCAAGCTGCAGCAGTACAAATCGCCTAGCGGGGGCCGCGTGACGCCAGGCGCTGCCAGCTCCCAGACCGCCTGGCGGGTGTCGCGTACTGCCAGGCGCACAACGCCTCAAGATCTATCTCGCCACAGGTACCGCCTGGCGGGAAGTCCCTCTTCGCCAGGCGCCCGCGAATCAGGTGCCCCTCTGTTTGGGTCACTCTCGCCTACCGGTCTCCAGCTCACTGTCGGGCGACATATCAGTAATCTCACTTAACTAATTTTATTCCCCTTCTCTAGTTTGGCTCTGTGACAGTTTGCACTCTAAGTTAGTACCACTAATAGTGTACCTTCTCAACTAATCCATCTTTACTTACAAGCAAGTTATCTAATACCACAAGTCACAATATCACATAAGATCCCAAGCCGAAATTGCAACTAAATATAATGTCTTGCAAACGATCTTACTCATCCAATAAACCACTGATAGTCTCACACACTTGTTCTAATTACATCATCTCTTCATATATCCATGCTTATATAAGATTTTCCCTTGGTTGCCAATCTTTGTTTAGTACTAATGTATTACAATCTATCCACTTTGGCTTATCTCAATTAACCATATTATTCTGCGTTTTTTCTCATCACCATAACAGTCCCCACACGAGTTGTACTTCACCCCACTACCACTCTATCTACAGTCCTTACTGTACCCGAGATATATGTCCACTCTACTTCAACTCCCCAAAGTCCATACTCAAACTTCCACATATCATCACCAAATTCTCATAACCCATTACCGCTTCCAACTCTGTTCTCCTCACGAATCCAATCCTCCCCAAAAATCACGACCCTACAAAACTCCTCCAGTACACCTCACAACCACAAAATTTCCTTCTTTGCGCTTGCGCCTGGCGGTTAAACCATTACCGCCAGGCGGTACTTTAGAATCTGGGAAAAATTCCAGAACTTCCAGCATTGTACAACCCCCCCCCCCCTTGGACACTCCTCCATACTGTTCTATGCCTAGGTTCACCTTTCCGATCGTATACATGCTAGTAAGGGTACTAATTCTTAGCTTCGACCATATCTAATACAATTCTAGTGCCAATCAACACTCATTACCCAAAATTCGTTCAAACATTACTTTGCCAACCCTACGGTTCATATTTACTGTTCCATCGAATTACTCCATCACCTATGCTCACAATCAAGAATATACTACTCTCGATCATCTCCTAAGAGCCACTCCTCGCTTTTCCTTCAAGCAATTCATGTCAAACCACGCGAAACAACACAAATTGGTTCACAACTCGCGTCGCCTGGCAGTCCCAGTCAATTCCGCCGGGCGCTTCATGCAGAAAACCCAAAACATTCGCAAACTTTGAGTCGCCTAGCGGTACATGGATTCACCGCCAGGCGCTACACCTAGAAACACAATAAAAGACGCAAAAATGGATGAGCCGCCTGGCGGCTATGCATAGCCCGCCAGGCGATTTCTGGAAAATTTCCAGAAATTAGCAGAATCACAAACAGATACAGAATCATGCCTAGTTTACATATGATTTTCATATAACTCATATCAAACAACAAAATTTAATGTGAGAAGCCCCCTAACCTGGATCCTTAAGCTTAAACTTTGACAATTTGGGAAGTTCTCCTTTGATCACCCACCTTCCTTGATTCCTCACTATTCAGCACCTCAACTCTCACTAAAACCTCACAAACCCTCAGATTTTCGTGCTCTCTCTCTGGGTATATTTTCCAGCTTGCCAAACCTTAGTTATTAACCTAATTTTTCCTTTTAAAAGGTGCCTAAAGCTAGGTGATTAATCCCAAAACGAAAATGGCATTGAATAGGATGTAATCTGCCATTAAACTCACCTACGGCTGCCTTTCCAGCCTCCTTTGGCTGCCCACTCACTTAGGTTTTCTTTCCACCTTTCCATATTCAAGTCAAAGCCAAAAATGCCAAAAAAAAAAGTTTAATATAAGTTCTCCAAGGCTTGAACCCATAACCATGCAATTGCCAAATCAATACCAAACCATTTAACCAATTCATATTTCATGCTAGCAATCATAATTCAATTATCATATTATACCAAAACATGATTACATAGATTTAAATAATAAAACAATAACATCCAAAAGTTAGCATACATAGGACTCGAACCCAAGTCCTCTCACACAATCAAAGTACTTTCAACCACATGAGCTAGCACTTTTCCACGTCATACCAACCATAATTAAATGTCATAATTATTTCCCCACCCGCAATTTATTTATTATTTATTTATTTAATTAATTAAATCCTACGGTCTTACAGTAGTCCTACTCTACGAACCTCCCCGCTTGTAGTCCTGCTTTACGGACCTGACCCGTCCATAGTCCAACACATGTGATCCACCAACTACGTACCTCCCCGCACGTAGCATCTCTCAATTGTGAGCACGAAACATACGAACCTACCTCGCTCGTATCCCCACATGAGAGTAACCGGATATGAACCTCCCCGCTCATATCATCACATGTTCACCACCATCCATGAACGTACCCACTCATGGCGCAGCATCCCCTGATCCAAGTATCGCATCACTGTGTAAAAGCAACACACACAAGCCACTGTCCGTAGCATTATCACCTGGTGCAGCCTAAGCGCCGTCAGGCAAAACCAATGCAGACTGCCTAGCGGAACCTCCTAATCGCCAAGCGCCAGGCGCCAGACAGACCCACTATTTCAGGGTTTGTTGCCTGGCAGAACACACCTTGTCGCCAGACGTCGTGCTGTTGCAGGGACTCCCCTGGTGGTTTTATCGCTTGGTGGCATTAGCAGGCCGCTAGGCGCCATACCAATAGCTCACTTCTGCTGGTTTTGGCACCCGAAACTGGTATGTTCTTCAATCTAGATTGCTCGAAAATTTTATTGCACACTTGCTTGTCAGATCATGTGAATTTCCCGACCATCCCACCATCGATTCAATTACCTATAACTCATAATCATAGGTCGATGTATTCTCACTATTTCATTCACCAAGTTTTCTATCCATGCATAATGGCTAAATCAAGCTTAAGAAAAATGGCTGATCCATCCAAATGGACTTACTCCAATCAAACGAAATAAACTTCAATCACCATCCTAGACGATATAGAACTTATTCCAGAATAATTCCTTATCTCCACTGTCACTAAATTCCAATCCTGTCCAATTCTTATACTCAACCAAATTAATATATTCCTTCATCCTTCAACCATTATTAATTGTCTTACCAAAACATAAAATCATATGACCCACTATTTAAATTAAGTTATTCTCTTCTTCCACCATTCTCACATATCAAATTATTTATCCTCACTAGAGTTTCAGTACCTATTTGACATCAATGCATCGCAAGTACACTCCCCAAATCAATGCACTACTTATATCATCACTAGTTCCCTATTCCTCCATCCTTATCATTTAGCCGAGATGGACTTTCTCCCAATTCCATTCACCAACTATCTCTCTCGCAGCCCCTATACCATACTCGCAAAACAACCTTGATCACTCACTATTGCCTGACAGCCAATGAGATGTCACCAGGCAGTACATTAGCACCTGGGTAAAAATCCCAGATTTCTGACGAACATCAATTTTCCATAATTTGATCCAACTTCTAGTTATAATAGAATACAACCATTCTTACATGATTTGCTAACCCACTCTCAATAGTATTATACTTTATGCATCATATACTTCCAATCACCTCTTAATCGCCCCTAAATCCAGGATTTAAAATAACCTCTTGGCCTCAATACAAACCCTCCATGTACACATTTGAAACTTACTTGGAATCCTTGCTCCAATTAGTCCTCTAACCCTTTTTCCTTATGATGTCCAAAAGCTTCTCTTTGCGTCTTCACAAAACTCAACTCTCCCTCTCCCAACGCCACTGATTCCTCTACAACCCTCTCTTACCAGTACTCTTGAATTACAGTTTCATTTTCCCCTTACTCTTACTAATTCACTAACCCTTAATTACTCCTTAATGACTGTTAATGGTCCAAAAATGAAAATTAATATTATTCATATGGTTAATTGCCATTCAAAGTCAATTATGGCTATTTTCTACCTCTCTTGGCTGCCACTTTTGCAGCTAGGGTTTTTCCACCCTTTCACATTCATGCCAAAAAGAAATTTTGGCAAAAAGAAAGTCAATTTCGTTCTTAACAAGATTTGAACCCATAACCACTCAATTACCAAGTCAATGCACAACCAAATCAACCAATACATGTTTCGAGATAATTCCTATAATTTTAGGATTACATAATCACAACTCACATTCAATCATATAATTAAAATAACATTTATATTAAAATAACATATAATTGGCATACATAGGACTCAAACCCAAGTCCATTCACACAACCAAGTACTTTCAACCACTTGAGCTAGTACTTTTCCACATCATAACACTCCGCATTAAATTTCTTAAAGGCTCCTACTACTTGCATTTATTAAATAATTAATTAATTAATTATTTAAATTTCTCGGGTCTTACAAACATTGTGAGAAGTTGCATTGTTTGTTAATGTTGGAGATATTAAGATTGTGAGTAATACCACTTGTAGAGCTTTGTATATGATTATCAACAACTGGATTTACATTAAACTGATGTTGTCATTTTATAAATTTAAATTGGATGTATATTCTTGAACAACCAACAAACAACACTTACCATGACTTGTATCATATATTGCATTAATATCGTGAAAGTTGTTGATTTTATTTTCGACATCTGCAAATTAATTTCCATAATGTATGACAATAAAAAAAATAACTTCATTTACGTAAAAAATAATGTTTTAGAAAAACAACTTACTCAAATCCAACTCAGTTAATGACTTCCTTTGTAGAATCTTATTCATGAATTGATGATTCTAACTTTTTTTTACTAACAAGCAAAATAAAATCTATATTATATCAATATTCATGTTCATTCTCGATAAGTATTGAAATTGAAATAAAATAAAACCAACAAAACCTAATATGTTGCTACATTCACCAACATTGGTTGTATATTTCCTTTTTCTTCTTGTTTTGTCTTCTTTGTTATCTGAAAGTAAACAAATATTCAGTAAGGCAAAATTGCAAACTTCATAGTGAAACGATTATAAACAACTATGTATGTTAATGAAGATTCCAAATCTTAAATAATTTTATCTGAATGTTTCTTGTTCCTTGCATCCAAACTTTCATTTAGCAGTATCTTCCTTGCACTTTGGTTTTTTTTTTTTTTTGCTCCGTTGCAGACTATACTTATAATTAAGTTCAAGTTAGGGCTAAAAATATTACTCATTGACTATAAAAAGTGTTTATTGATTGATTGCTATATGCATGAATGTATTTGTTCACCTTTTTGTGTTGACATGTTGTGTTGTATAGGTTAGCCATATTTGGAAAGAGGTATATTTCATATTTGATATAGAAAAGATTTGTATCAATTCACAATGTTTTGTTCAGAAATATATCCTGCAAATAAAAAGCACAAGTACTGTACACTAATAATATGTTAAAAAATATAATATAAATATGAAATGTTTCATTGTTCTTTCCTTTGTGCACCAAGTCAATAACAAAACTCTTTTCTATGTAAGTAGTACACATACTAGAGAGGACATGACAATTTAATACAAAATTATTCAAACATGTATAGTGAAACATGCAACAAATATGAGTTGTTTATTTATGAACATGGTCATATATTACAACAATAATCTTGGAATATGTTCTCCACTCGACTTATGTATTAGAACTTTAGTAGGTCCAATAATATTGTTAATAAAATTTAAATCAAATGTGGTTTCCTAATACTAAATCACTCAAACCCAATTTCGGCATTCACATTTACATTTACAGTTACATATTACAGAAAAAAATAACTCAAAAACCTTTTAACTAAACAATATCATAACAAAAACAATGGTTGTGTTCAAATATTCCACAATTAAAACAAATGTTTCAAATTTAGAAAAATTTCAATGTAATCTATTCATTTGTATTTAAAGTACTTGAAGTCAAAGTATGTTAAAATAGTATAACAGAATGGCCACATTCAATTAATACAAACAAAAAATATACATAGACATTCATGCCAATATTAGAAGTAGAAGTTCCAAAAGTACATAAATAGTAGCATATAATCCAATAAGAAATATTGGTACATTTTTGCAGTTCCCAAAATAAAAAAAACATAAAATATAATATAATTAATAATTAGAAAATTTCAAAACTTTGACATGCTGATTGTACTTCTTCTCGTTAACTTCAAAGACCAGGTCCACGGTTTCATCCAATACATGAACAATACAAAATTCGTTCCACCCACTTCCAATTTTGTTCGACTTCTTTGGAGTATTCCTCAAAAAAAGTTCGTACTTGACATTCTTTTATGGTCCATGAAGAACAATGTTCTTGAATCTTTCTTATATTAAATAATCGCCAAAATTAGTTGGCAAATCCTAAACAAAGTATTTGTTGAATGAGAACATAGAAAATTAAAAATTAAAAATTAAAAATTGAAATACATATATAAACATGGATACATAATTTATAGCAATCTAACCAGATGGTTAGCGCAAACTTGGTATGGGGTTAGAAATATGCAAAAATGCACCTTGGGGCCTCTAGAAAGAGGTTCATCTGTCACAAGTTTGTTATAAAACCTATCAACAAAAAAAGACTGACATTTCCCTAGAGAAATAGTGATCTGGAAGACGGATCTTTCAACATATCCAAAGTAAATACAATGATCATCTTTTAGTCGATAAAACCTCCTTAAATCATTCCAGCCTTCAATTAGTAATGGTTTCTCTAAATTTTTGTTGTAAATGAGAACATACGTATTGTCGTCAAGATTAGTTAGAGTCCATTGGTGATTAAGATCATCATCATAAAGAATTGCGAAAGCGTGATCAACAAAACCAATGGTCTTGAAGAAACAACAATTAGTTCAAAATAATATTTTGTTAACAAAGATGGACTTTCATAAACCAAACTACATTCTTTTTTTCACCGAAAAAAGAAGAAATACGTCAAATAACATAACTCGTCTTTCAAGTGAATAATGCAAAATTGGTACCTAGTCATTGTGTAACTTATATAACTTTGTTCCTCAATATCACTCAAGTCCTTTTCCATTTTGTTCAAGATTGAAATCCAAGAAAACCAAAGCAAGCAGAAAGATGATTGGAAAGGTAAAGCTTTTGGCAGAAATTTTACTTATTGTCATCTGAACGATTGGAATGACATTTATACAAAAAGAATATCACATGAAAAATTGTCCAAGATATTTCTTCATACTGTTGACATTATTACTCTTTTAGGAAAACAAAAAGTTAATTTAAAGAAATAAAGAATGACAACTTATTGCAGAACTTAAAAATAATATCTAATATCTAATATATACTTTATAATTGTATAATATACAAATATAAATTATTAGATAATATATAATACATAATATATAATATATTAAATAAATTATATAATATATAATATATATTATGTATGTAGTTATATGAATAATATTATATATTATATATTATATATACTTAATGTACCGCACCTAGCCAAACTTGACCAAATAAGTAAACAATGTGCATATCAAGGCAGCCAAGTATCCAGCCTAGGCCGAGTTAGCCTAACTTGTACCAGTTTTAACCTAAACTAAACGCCAAGGGGACAATATGCACCTCATATCACCAACATAAGCCATCAAGGCAAGTAGCCGGCCTAGACCGACTACTCCAGCATATCCGGTAAGATTAGAGCCTAGGCCGACCACTTCAATAAACTCAGTATGACGGAAGCCCCCGCGTTCAATAAACCTTAAGGGCCTGGGTTAGGGCCCAGGCCCACTCACAGCCCAAGTTAGAGCCCAAGTCAAGGCCTAGCCCATGGGATGATCAGACATCATTAATGCTCTATAAATACACGTGGACCCCAGCAATTAAAGGTACGCATTCATTAACCACTGATTTGACTCTCTGAGAGCTTTGACTTACTTGAGCTTCGGAGACTCTTCTGCACGTAACCCCTCCTGGGTTCAAGCCGACATGTATCGAATTGGAAGAGGCCAACTAAAGAGATGGCGGACTACATGGTAAGGTGATACTCGTGCCTAACTTATCTTATTTGTTCTCTGCAGGAACAATTGGCACCCACCGTGGGGCACGAGACGAACACCTTTAGTACCCGTTTTTCTCTGAAGATGGTTTTCACCCGCAGCAGAGCTGGAGCGAACAAGCAAGCAGATGCTGGTCCCTCTGGACCTTCTAGCGTCACCCCTGATTTGGCCGCCATCCTAGACGACCAAGCAAAGATGCAATAGGAACTCGCAGACCTGAAGAAGCGCAGTGCTGAAGAAATGGAGGCGTTGAGACAAGAGAATTCCCGCCTTAAGCGAAGGATCGAGGCTGATCCCAACCTGAAGGGAAAAGCCAAAGAAGCCTCTGAAGCTGTGAAGTCTCCGGCTTTCCAGCCTATAGAGGAAGAAAGTGAATACAATCCCACCCCCCACACCTTCACCACCACCCAACAGACACTCATTACCTCTACCCATCTCCATCACTTTCCATCTGGTCAACCGGGGCTTACCGCACCCCCAACCCCCGCCGCCACCCTCCCTACCACCCATATCCCCTATAACATACCCACCGCCCTCCACACCACACATATTCCACCCTATAACCCACAATATCTTCCCACAACCCACATTCCCCCTCACAATATCACCTCCACCTTTCCTGCTATGATCAACCACCCCCCACCTCATATGCCCCTTCCTCACATCCTAGACGCCGCCACCCATTCACGGACTTTATCGCCAACATCGCTATACTGGCGAAACCGACCCTGACGAGCACCTTAAAGTTTACATCACCCATGTCGCCTTGTACACATCCCAAGACGCAGTCTTTTGCAAAGCTTTCCCCACCATCCTCAAAGGCCCTACCCTAGAATGGTTTACAACTCTTCCGCCCTACTCAATTGATAGTTTCGACATCCTCTCCCACATGTTTTCCACCCACTTCGCCGGAAGCCGTCCCCATCAAACCACCACCATATCCCTAATGGGTAACAGACAGGAACCTAACGAACCACTCAGAGCGTTCATCGATCGCTTTAGCAAAGCCGCCCTTCGTACACCGCACCTCAACCAGGAGATGATTCTCCAGTGCATGACTGTTACCCTACAACCCGGCCCCTTCGCCAACAACGTCTACCTTCACCCACCTGCCTCCATGCACGAACTCAAGCTGCGTGCAGCCGACTATGTCCGCATGGAGGAAATGCAAACACTTCACACCAAATTCTGCAACGACTACGCCGCCACCACCTCCAACCCCACCCCACAGCCTAACCCACGCCCTGATACCCGCCCACGCGAACCCCGCCAACCTCGCTTCACCAGATACGCCCCCCTCACAGTAGCCCGCTCCCGCATTCTAGACGAAGCCCTCCAAGCTGATCTAATCCCTCCACCACGCAAGACAACCACACCTCCCAACGCCGACATGACCAAATATTGCCGGTACCACCACAACCATGGTCACACTACGGAAGAATGCAAAGCACTCCAAGATAAAATAGAAGAACTAGTCTGTGCATACCACTTTTGCCGCTTCATACGTAGGGATGACCATTCCTCCTCCTCTCGATCCTGCCACCCCCCGCGACCTGACCACAGACGTCAACCAAATGACTCTCGTCACAATAGCCACCCCACCCAACCCAATAATCAATAACCAGAGCCCGCCCGCACCGACATCACCCCTGCCGACCCCCCCTTACGAGGCACCATTAACACCATCTCTAGTGGCTTCGCAAGCGGAGGCTCCACCTCTTCTGCCAGAAAGAGACACCTCCGCCATATACAATCCATCAACCATATCACCCATTCCCACCACAGACGCCGTATGCCCCCCATTGTATTCACAGATGATGACTTCCACGGCCTCGACCACCAACAAGATGACCCCATGGTCATCACCGTCAAAATCGAGAATTATGCTGTTAAGAAAGTCCTTGTGAATCAAGGCAGCTCAGTTGACATCCTCTACTGGGCCACCTACCAAAAATTACAACTTCCTGACACCGCCATGATCCCATATGATGAACCCATATATGGCTATTTCGGCGAACAAGTATCCACCGGAGGCTACATAGACCTCCACACCGTCTTTCGGGACGGAACCCAAACCAAAACCATCCCAATCCGCTTCCTTATTGTCGATGCGTCAACATCTTACAACATCCTCCTGGGTTGTCCTTCCATCAATACACTTGGCGCAATCGTCTCTACCCCTCACTTGGCCATGAAGTTCCCTACCCCATCCGGTGACATCCTGACCATACATTGTGACCAGCGCTTGGCACGCGAATGCTACATGGCAAGCTTACGACCACAACTCCCAATCCAACAAACCAACCATATCGAACGACCCCCTGGTTCCGGCATAGCCCTATCCGGCGAAAACCTTGACCCCAGAATAGGCCGGGATGTCCGCCTCGAACCAGTCGAGGACACCACTCCTCTAGCGCTTCCCAATGGTCACTCTATTAACTTAGGCACCGGTTTAAACTCTGACGAGCGTGCCACAATCACACCTATCCTCATCAACAACACAAATATTTTCACCTGGTCGGCCGCCGACCTCCCTGGAGTAGACCCCCAGGTGGCATCCCACAAGCTGTCCATATATAAAGAAGCCCGCTATGTATCCCAGAAAAAACGCAAGCTTGGGGAAGAACGCCGACAAGTAGCCAAGGTGGAAGCCAACAAGTTACTGAGCGCAGGATTTATAGAAGAAGCTCAATACACCACTTGGCTTTCTAACGTTGTCTTGGTGAAGAAAGCCAATGGCAAATGGCGGATGTGCGTAGACTACACGGACTTGAACAAGGCTTGCCCTCGCAACGCCTACCCCTTACCCAACATTGATCGACTCGTAGACGGCGCGGCAGGAAACAAGGTGCTTAGCTTTTTGGATGCATATTCAGGGTATAACCAAATCCCAATGGCCACAACAGATATGCACAAAACCGCCTTCATCACGGATGATGCCAACTACTTCTATAGGGTCATGCCCTTTGGCCTCAAAAACGCCGGGGCAACTTACCAACGGCTAATGGACAAAGTTTTTAGCCACCTAACAAGACATTGTGTGGAAGTATACGTCGATGACATGGTTGTCAAGTCCCCAAGCCATCATCAACACGCTGAAGACCTGGCGGCAGTGTTCTCCGCGCTGCGCCATTATAACCTCCGCCTAAATCCCGACAAATGCGTATTCGGCGTTGCCGGGGTAAATTCCTCGGTTTCATGTTAACCCAACGCGGCATAGAGGCTAACCCTGAAAAATGCAAGGCTATCATCGAAATGCGCAGCCCCACTACCGTCAAAGAAGTCCAACGTCTCATTGGCCGTCTCACAGCCATCTCTCGCTTCCTACCCAAACTAGCTGAACAAACTCAACCCATAATCCAACTCCTAAAGAAATCCACCCGGTTCACGTGGACTGATGATTGTGAACAGATCTTCCAAAAACTCAAAACAACCTTAACCTCATCGCCTATCCTCCACAAACCAGACACCAGCCAACCCCTGCTGGTATACATCACGGCCATCGACTATACCGTCAGCGCAACGCTTGTTCAAGAAGTAGAAGGCACACAAAATCCTGTGTATTTTGTGAGCAGAACACTGCAAGATCCTGAAACCAGGTATCAGATGGTAGAAAAACTAGCCCTATCCCTGGTCCACGCAGCACGCCGCCTTCGCCCATATTTCCAAAACCATACCATAACCGTTAAGACCGACTACCCAATCCAAAAAATATTACAAAAGCCAGATCTAGCCGGACGCATGTCATCATGGGCCGTGGAACTGTCAGAATTCAACATCCGCTATGAACCCCACGGCCCCATCAAAGCCCAGTGTCTTTTAGACTTCGTCAACGACCTACAACAAACACCCATTGAGGACTAGTGGACGCTTCATGTAGATGGCTCCTCAAATCCAAGGGGTGCCGGCGCCGGCATCGTCTTAGAAGGTCCCAACGACATCCTCATCGAAAAATCCCTTCAGTTTTCTTTCAAAACGTTAAATAACCAAGCCGAATACGAAGCCATCCTCGCCGGCCTTTCCCTAGCCCGTGAAGTCGGCGTCAAGAAGTTAACATGCAAAACCGACTCCAAACTCACTGTAGGTCATCTAAATGACGAATTTCAGATCAAAGACCCCATCCTCCTACAGTATTACCATTTGGTCCGTGCAGTTATTCAATCCGCTTTTGAACAAGTCCGCGTCAAACACATTCCAAGAACCGACAACATTAGGGCCGACATCCTTTCCAAATTGGCCAGCACCAAGCTCAAAAACCGTAACCGATCCCTACTACAGCAAACACTATCCGCACCTTCTATCACACACACTTGCCAAATATTAACCCACACCCCAGCTAACAACGTCACCCGCTCTCAAACCCAAAACTGGACCACCCCCCTACATTCAATACCTCAAAACCGGCAACCCCCCCTCGACGCGGACAAAACTTGGCTGGCTAAGGCCGCCAGGTACACTATGATAGGCGATGACCTCTACAAACGCGGATACGGCCAACCCCTACTTAAGTGTGTCACAACAGAGCAAGCCCAATATATCATCAAAGAGCTACACGAAGGAATTTGTGGTTATCATTCAGGTGCACGCACCATGGCTACAAGAGTCCTTAGAGCCGGATACTTTTGGCCCACTATAGAAGCAGACTGCCAGGATCATGTCAGGAAGTGCAAGCCATGTCAGAAGCATGGCAACCTTATTCATCAGAAACAGGAACAACTACATCACATACTATCCCCATGGCCATTCGCTAAATGGGGAATGGACATCCTCAACCCTTTCTCACCCGGCAAGGGGCAAGTAAAATTCCTAATCGTAGCTGTTGATTATTTCACCACACTTAAAGGCTGGGGGACTGGTGTATCACACCTAGCCGGTTCCGCTAGCTTATCAACACATATCATCCTTGACCGACAACTCATATCGGACAAGGCTGGGGGACTGGTGTACCACACCTAGCCAAACTCGACCAAATAAGTAAACAATGTGCATATCAAGGCAGCCAAGTATCCAGCCTAGGCCGAGTTAGCCTAACTTGTACCGGTTTTAACCTAAACTAAACGCCCATGGGACAACCTACACCTCATATCACCAACATAAGCCATCAAGGCAAGTAGCCGGCCTAGACCGACTACTCCAGCATATCCGATAAGATTAGAGCCTAGGCCGACCACTTCAATAAACTCAGTATGATGGAAGCCCCCGC
>Ga0214542_1001443_pt1 | contig 48637 bp, 19 predicted proteins | sample CNSS1metaG_FD_160096 | JGI IMG/M metagenome (GOLD analysis project Ga0214542, IMG submission 160096) | Root nodule microbial communities from cowpea collected in UCLA plant growth center, Los Angeles, California, USA - CNSS1 | ecosystem: Host-associated > Plants > Roots > Nodule | place: USA... | reverse complement strand
TTCTCATAAACATTAAGCTAAGTCTGTTTGATCTTGCCCAAGCTTTGTAATGGGCTTTCTCTTCATTGCTACTAGCATCCGTGATAGCAGCCGACTTTTCAACTAGAAGAGCTAGATCAAGATCCAAGACACCTAAGTGAAATTGGACTTGCTCACTCCAGTCAGGGAAATTCAACCCATTAAAGACTGGAACAGACGAAGCATGCGAGTGTAAAGATACCGGAACAGAGACTGCAATTAACACATGCCTAACATTAATGCTTTGAGTCATAAAACTAAACGTAAAAACAGATTCAGATATAAACAATCATTCTATGCATATTAATGTTCTCCTTTGGGAGATCCAATAATACACAAACATAAGCATAATGATGCTAATCATATTATAACATTATTGATAAATAAAATATGCATCAACTAGAATCACCTACTACCTTTGGGTATATAAATAAAACTAGTGACACATACCAAATTATCTACAATCATGCTCATTAATTATAAGAACAATTAATCAACCTTTGGGCGATCCTAAAATGCCTTATAATTAATGAATCTCAATTAACACATAAATTTAATTATTCATAAATTAGCATCCACACTAAGGGTAATTGAAATAAAAAACATTAATAATTTGAAATCACAAAAACTTTTAAATTTTGGCCACTTTAGTGACTAACAAAATTTATCATACTTAATTTCAAATAAATAAATACACATTTAATTGCTATAAAATTTATATAGCATCCTCATTAATTTTAATTTAATAATAACAAACATAAATATTATTGTAAATTAAAATAAAATTATTAATTATTTATATAAATAAAATAATTAATATTAATTTATTGGTGACGTAAACCAATCAAAACATTACCTATCTTCCCTGAGCATGTTCAGACATGGGCATTTAAACTTTAATTTAGTGCCAATTACTCCACATTCACGTGCACAGGAACAATTTTTATTTTTAGTTTTTTTATTCAATGCCAAAACATAAAAACATGTTACAGTAAAAACACACAAACAATCCCGATAAATGGCAGCACAACGGGATGGAGTTTCAGCAGCCAAAAACAATTCTCATTTTCAGCCATGGCATTCGCATTCAACTTTTAAAGCGACGAAAAACTTAAATAACCCTTAAAACTTTAATTAGGGTTCATACAAATTTGAAACAAACATCATAAAAGGAGAATCATAAATCCTACAATCTTGCTCTGATACCACATGTAAAACTAATTAAGGATCTTTAAGATTTATAATTCTCACGATAAAACATAATAGAACACTAACATTGATCCATGGGAAATCCTGTGAATATGCGTTCTTCAAATTTGTAATCTTATGTACTCTTCGATCACCATTTCCCAATCTATCTCTTTGCCTTTTTTTCTCTTCTCACACGTTCTTGATGGGTTACTGTGAAAAGAACCTTATGGACAAAGACATAACCCCAATCCCTTTATAAACCAACGTCCATCAAGTTGGTTTTTATTTTATTTTATTTTATTATCACTTCCCATAATAATAACCAATAAGTCTTTAGATTTTATTAAATCACAATTGGGTCCATCATAATATTTCAAATGAGTCACTAATAGAATTAATTTGTCAATTAATTCTACCACTCTCACCACAAGGTTCATGGAATTACGTCCATTTGATGAGGCACCACTATGAACTCTCACCACGAGGTTCATGGAATTACATCCATTAGATGAGGCACCACCATGAACTCTCACCACGAGGTTCATGGAATTACGTCCATTAGATGAGGCACCACCATAAACTCTCACTAGGAGGGTCATGGAATTACGTCCTACCCATACCTTATTCATGTTTCACCAACAATCATATAGTTCTCATGCATCATACCAATATACATATCCTACCATCCAAATATTTCATACCAAGCTCATACCAAACTCATTAATTCCAACCCATACAATCAGATATTTCAAACATATTCACATGCTTCTTATTTTAAATAGGATAATCCAATCAATCATGTGACCAACAACGAAACACAAAGAAGAAACCGCACTAGAACACGTTCTTGCCCAGTTCTCGTTCAGGCTTAAGGACTCTTGCTCAGACGAGGGAAATCCCTCACTCAAGTCACCAGCCCTCACCTGGACGAGATTGCAAACAGAGGACATGTCGAGGACATATTATTTAATAATCTACAAATGATAATAGATTTTGAAGAAAGGCATAAACATCCCATATCATATTATCCCACACAAGATTATGCCAAATTCACACTCAATTATTTAGAAATGAACATTAATTTAATTTAAGGCTTATTTCAACATAATATATTATAATTTAACCACAAAACAATATGAAATCTGCAATATATTCTCTAACTTCGAGGACTGAACATAATATTATATATTTGTTAATGGTTTATGTGAAGTGTGATAATGATAATATAAGTCCTAATCAATTTTTTGTTATAATAGACTTATAACATGATTTTGATGGAAAAGAAATTTTAAATCTTAATTTTATTTATGATTATTAAGTGGTAAAGAAAAATATTAATATTTTTTATCATTGATGTTTAAAATTTTTACATTAATTGAAGTAAAAAACGAAGCTTTTATGATATTTGTTTTTTATTCATTGAGATACTTAAAAAAAAAAGCGTGACAAAATTTTAAATGGATCAATATTTTAAATATAATAATTGCCTCAAATGGTGGTTGATAAAAAAATGTTCTTAGAACATTTCTGTTGTCCAGGATTATAAGATTAAGACATATGTTTTACAATATTCAAAATTGACATGTTAATAAATATGAACCATTAACTTACTTCTTAAGATCCTTCGAGAAAAAGTAAACATGATATTTGAAAAACGATCTCCAAAAAAATTAAAATTAAAATTTATATTAAGACAATAATTTCTATTAAATTTCGCATGAGATTTGAAATTGAAGTAAATTTCACAACAATAAACACGAACCATTAAATGAGTTATTAAGATCCTTGAAAGAAAAGTAGACATGAGATTTGAGAAATGAAATAGCATACGAGGGTTTTAAATTAAAACTTACGTTAAGACACTTGCACCGAAAATTCTCTTACACTAAATTTTTAATTTATTTTAATAAAAGGATCATTTATTTTCTCTTTACCAAATTTTAAAGTTTTGAAAGCATACATGGATCCACATTAATTACATTCCAGTAAACCTTAATAAATTTAAGAAATATTTTACCGACCAAAGTATGAAGTTGTTAAAAAATATAGGTGGCGTTCTACCAATAATATAATGGCATAACGTTGACATAAGGTTTGAATAATTTGACGTTTTCGTGTTTCATCAATCATTGCATGAGTTTGGGTTGGCGCCAAAGATAAGTTAGTTTAGCCTTTGAAAACTTACATAGACAAATATGATAATAAACAAATAAGTAAAACATATAAAAAATTATCTAAATAAAGTTTGACAAATCTCATGCTAAGATAATAAATTTATAGATGTTTCTTATTATAATATATATTTGACTTTCTCAATCTCTATTTAATATAGATTTATATTCATATTTGAATTTTCAACAAAATTCATTCATAAATTAGATTATTTTCAAGTTTGAAACTCAGAAAACATCATCTCATGAGTAAAACAACTTCCAAACTAATCAAATACAAATTTGTATCTACAAAATAAACTGATAATTAACGTTAAATGTTCCTATTTTTCTGTAAAGTGAGTCGCTCAACAAGAATGTCTAATGCTTCCTTCATCCACCAATGGTGACAAACTTCTCGAACTTCATCAACACTCATCTGCATAAACGATCATAACAAAAGCAAAATTAGTACAAAAATTAACTGCATTTTAAATTAATTTATTAATATTGTACGTTTAATTTTTCCAAGGTGCAATCTTAATTATGTTTCAATCATTGTTCAAAAAGTTTGTAATATGATGCCACCACTTAATTTTGATTGGTATATGTAATGATCATCATGCATGCATTTTTTTTGGGGGGAAGAATAACAAAGTGTTTTATTTAATGATAGCTATATATAATACACACATTTTAGAAAGTGACTCATGCTCAAAGAAGCTATAAATTAACATCTTAGAAAATGATGCAACCATATGATGATGAGTGTATTAAACTAAGTGTTTCACTATTATATATATTCTTTGAAAATGAAATGGACCAATTCAATAACACGATATTTAATAATAATAACTCATACCCATGTTCTTCTTCTAAGATCCTTCTCAGGCCACAAGTCAAGTTGTTCTTTGACTAACAAAGGAAACATGTGACCTTCATAGTATGTGCCATGTCTTTTGCTAATGAAGCTCCATTGACCCAATTCATGCTGCCATGTGAAATCAAACCAAATTTTCAGTTTTTGCCTACAATTATTTCACCTAACAGAAGAAACTAATTTCACTTCATAAAAAAACTAAAACTTTATTATATTATTGAAAGAATTTTCATAAATTGAATTATGGAGAAAAATTATTTAAATATATCTAATATATTTAAAAGTACCTGAACTATTCCAGTAACTCCTGCTTCTTCTAAGGACTCCCTGTAAGCTGCTTCTTCTATAGATTCATCGAGTTCCCATCCTCCCTAAAATGCACAAAAATCATATGTTAATTAATATTACTATGCATGAATTAATTTAGATGAGGGAACAAACTTTTCAATTATACTACACACCTATTTTATTCATGCATGCATGAAGAAAAATCCACCACCCAATTGAAGAAAAAAGAACTACTTTTAAAGTTACGAAACAAATCCTTTCTCATTATAAGTGTATGCTTTAGAATTTGAAAATATATGCATTAGAATTTTAAAAAAATAAAATAAAATAAAAACATGTTTTCAACTTTTACCTAAACATCATCACAATAATTTTTCTTCAACTTCTATTACAAAAATATCACGGGTCAATTTAATATTTTTGGAAAAAAATCATTAGTCACCTTAATTTTATCTTTAAAACGTGTCTAAAAATTAAAAAGGAAAAGATATATTTAAATGATATGATCGACCTAAACTCTTATATGAAACTATTATACGTAACAAAATATAATCCTAATATATTAATTTGTTTTTTTTATCCCGTTTCTGAAATATTCACCGTATTTATTTGTATATATGTGCCAGAAACGACAAAAAAGTACCTTCGGGAACATTAATGTTTGGCCTTTTTGCGAACTAACCACAAGCACCTCCAATTCATTGCTCGCACTGCCATCAACGTCTTCTTTGTATCTGTAGGGTATGCAACTGCACAAGTAGACATTGAAAGCCAAAAGCAATCAGCAACATAGTAAATAAGAGACTAATTAAGCTGATAACATAAGAAAAACAAAAACCAACAAACTAAACAAACTTATCCAAAATGCAATGTAACCAGAAAAAAAGCTTGAGTGCAACTGTCACCAAATAGAAACCTCAAACCCAACAAATTCAGCAATTTTTTCTTCTTTTTAGAATGAAAGTTTCTTCATGCACAGAAAGTAGACACCCAGATAGAAAGAAAACAAAATATAGATAAGATAAAAGGAAAGATAACTGAGAAATAAGAGTATCATATACATTAATTAAACCTCTAAACTTTTGCAGAAAAAGCTAAAATTTTTGAGCTTTCACTCATAAAAAACACCCCTTTTGTTTTTTTCTTTTAAAAGCTTGATTTATGTTTCATTCCCTCCCACCTTTCCTTTTCTGGAAAAAGAGAAACATACCAAACACATGCAAACTTCAAATGAAGCCATGACAGAAAACATCATGAGAAACAGACATCCAAAGAATCGAAACGATGAACTCACCCCACAACTTGTCTGCCACCATTACTGTTGTACCTCTGCATCTCCCTTCCCGTTCGAGATACCAAACAAGCCATACTTCTCAGACACACTTAACTTCAATAGTTCCACTTTCAGAAAGAAACCTTGACAAACCAAAAGACAGAATAATATTCTATTTCTTTCGATCTTTTATATAATATGATAGCTACGAGTAACTCTCTCTCTCTCTATATATATATATATGTTATGTGTATATGTATATGTACGTTGTATTGAAGAAGAAAGCAATAAGACGAAGGATTAAAGGCTGCTTGTGGAATCGTTTATAAAGCGCGTAATTGTCGCATATGGATGGATGAATGAAATGGACGGAGAAAGAAAATTGAAAAAAATAAATAATAATAGAGAGATATTGGTTATTAAATATTATTATAATATAGGGTTGATTTGGAATTTATTATTGGATGTTGGGTTTGATGCTTTGCCGAGTCAATCAGCTTGCCGAATAAGAATGTGAAGGATTGAAGTCTTAGCTACCGAGTCCGTTTATACAATACAAGTATGAGAGAGAGAGAGAGAGAGAGAGTCAATATGAGTTAGTTGACTTTTTGGAATGCTTCATGCAATACCATTCATTTGCATGGTTTCTGCATTTCATTTACTACCCTCTAGAACATCTGATTATTTCCTTTTTTTCATTTTGTCTTCTTGGCTGAACAATTTTCTAGAATTTTCTCTTAAAACTAATAAGAATGATATATATAAAAGTAAATTTTAAATTTAATTTAACCTCATAAATCAAATTATAACTTAAGATTTTCATTATTCTCTAACGCTGAGAACTAGATATCTTTAACTCATGTTGGGAATAGACATCTTAAATTGAGAAATAAAATATAAAAAAATTACGAACCCAATAAATCTTACTTGGATTATTTTTATATTTAAATATTAAAAATTAAAATATAAACTTAATTCAATCTTACATACCTTAAGTTAATAAGTTGAAGTTTAATGTTTAGAGTGCTTCTCTTTATCATGCTTTGAAAACGACCAAGACAACTTTATATATATCCCTTAAATCATAAATATACTAAAAGAGAATAATTTAGTGATTTTTTCTTTTCAAATATTTTTGGTATATATTGTTGATATATACATTTAAACTAAAAGTTAGCAATCTCTTCTTAAGGGAGAAAGTGATTTTCCAAATGATTTATACGTATAATTGGGTTTAACTATAAGACATGGTATGATAAACTTGTTAATGCTTTGATGTTTATTTAGCCGCTCGAATTTTTTGTCACTTTAATTTTATATATATATATATATATATATATATATATATATATATATATATATATATATATATATATATATATATATATATATATATATTGTTTTTAAAACTTTAGAAGCAGTCAATTTGCATAACTCAACAAAACAACCTTGGGAGGTTTAATAGAGTTATCAATTTTTTTTTGGTGAATTGAAAATTGAGTTAAGCTGCATTAGTTGACATTAATTTTAATTAACCAATCCAAATGAATCCGAATAATTTCGATGTAAGCAGAGTTAAAGGAAATGAAACAAGAAGGAAAGAGACAAGATACAAGCAATAAATATGTTCATAATTTGGTTGAAAATTAGGGAAATAAGAAAGAGCAAAGTTATTTTTATGTGATCCCACCATAAAATTTATCTTTTTCTTGTCATATTGGAATGAAATGGAAAGGAAACAATCTCTCTTTTCATTGTTTGACTGTAATTTTTTATAGTATAATTTAAAAAAAAATAGTTGTATACTAGGAAAATATGGTATATTAGAAATTGCATTTTGGTTAATATGTAAATAATTTTATCTTTTTTCTCTTTTCACCAAAAAAAAATTGAAAAATTTAATATTTCTTCTTTATTTTTGTTTACAACTATTCTTTCATTCTTCTTCTTCACTTCTTATTTTTTTTCATTCATATAGATCAAATAAAGCATAATGTTAAAATAATGGTATATAACTATGCTATGTGTCAATATTATATTAAGGATAATGATACGATGCCTCAGTTGTTTGACCCAAATTTTACCCGCCTACGTGGCATGGGTTATTTTAATGTTTTTTAAATATGAAAAGAGAATTGACGCGTGAGGTTATGAATGGTTTGTAGGTCACGCGCTTGCAGAGGAAAACTGAGAAAAAAGAAGTGAAGACTGCGGTTTTGGGAAAATAGAGAGTGCGATTTTGGGAAAGGAAAATAGAGGCGGGCTTTGTGGCTGTTGCAGCTTCCTCCACAATCGCTGCTAATCGCTGCCGCAGCTTCCTCCACAATTGCAAGCCCTAATTTTGGTGTTTTTCTTCTCCAAATCAAAGGCCAATTCGGTATGTTTTACTTCCCCGATTGCAATCCCGTATTTTTGTGTTGTTCTTCCCCAAATGAAACCCTATTGTCGTATGTTCTTGTTCCTCGATTGAAATGCCATTTTTATGTGTTGTTGTTCCCCAAATTGATGCTCTCTCAATCCTAAATGTTGTTGTGGATTGTTAATTCAAAATGTGAACGAGTTTGTGTAAGCAAAAATGCTTCGAATGTACGAATGCTTTTGAAGAGAAGCGTTTCGGCCGTTAGGGTCGGGTGGGTACAAAATGCGAACTGTAGTTGTGTTGTTGGATGTTAGAAAGGGAGTTTGTTGGTTTTGACATTTAGGCTTGGGTGGGTACAAAAAGCAAATTGGGTTTGTGTTGTTGGATGTTAAAAAGTTAGTTTGTTGGTTTTTGACTATGTTGTGTGTAATTTGATTGATCTGTGCTGAATTTGTTTAAATTAAATTTGATCACTTCCTGTTTGTGAAGAGAAAAGGGCTGGAAGGAAATTTGCAATGAACATCAATTGAAAGAAGGAGATCGTGTGCTCTTTGAAGTGGATCACGCTGATGCTGATGAATTCATTACAGTCTTTGTCAACAAATGTTTATGTGACGAGTAACTATGATGTTCAAACAATTAGATGTGATGTTATGTATGATAAAGTTTTTTGTTAAATCTGATATTTGTGTTTTGTGGTGAATGAGGTCCTACTTTAATTATAAACAGCTATATTGGTGTTTTAAATTATATGTATTCCTTGTGGTATTAGAATGAAGTCTACTTTTCTAAGTGAATAAGAGTCTTTTTCAAGTCCAGTTTTGGTACGAGCAGTACTGGAACTGGTTTTTAAGTGTATTTTTACATAAAAACTGGTTTGGACACAATGCAAAAGCCATCCAAATAATTCCATCAACGTGAATCATGAGCAAACAACTGAAAGAAGTAAGTGGAATTGAAGATAGAAAAAAAAACCAACATTTTTTGTACTAGAATGAAGTGTACTTTTCATAGTGAATAAGTGTCTTTTTCAAGTCTAGTTTTGGTACGAGTAGTACTGCAACTAGTTTTCAAGTGTATTTTTACATAAAAACTGGTTTGGACACAATGTAAAAGTCATCCAAATAATTTCATCAACGTGAATCATGAGCAAACAACTGAAAGAAGTAAGTGGAATTGAAGATAGAAAAAAAACCAACATTTATGGTACTAGAATGAAGTGTACTTTTCTAAGAGAATAAGTATCTTTTTCAAATCTAGTTTTGGTACGAGAAGTACTGAAACTGGTTTTTAAGTGTATTTTTACATAAAAATTAGTTTGGACACAATGCAAAAGCCATCCAAATAATTCTATCAACGTGAATCATCAGCAAAAAACTGAAAGAAGTAAGTGGAATTCAAATAGAAAAAAAAACCAACATTTTTGGTACTAGAATGAAGTGTACTTTTCTAAGTGAATAAGTGTCTTTTTCAAGTCTAGTTTTGATACGAGTAGTACTGGAACTGGTTTTTAAGTGTATTTTTACATAAAAACTGGTTTGGACACAATGCAAAAGCCATCCAAATAATTCCATCAACGTGAATCATGAGCAAACAACTGAAAGAAGTAAGTGGAATTGAAGATAGAAAAAAAAAACCAACATTTTTTGTACTAGAATGAAGTGTACTTTTCATAGTGAATAAGTGTCTTTTTCAAGTCTAGTTTTGGTACTAGTAGTACTGCAACTAGTTTTCAAGTGTATTTTTACATAAAAACCGGTTTGGACACAATGTAAAAGTCATCCAAATAATTTCATCAACGTGAATCATGAGCAAACAACTGAAAGAAGTAAGTGGAATTGAACATAGAAAAAAAAAACCAACATTTATGGTACTAGAATGAAGTGTACTTTTCTAAGAGAATAAGTATCTTTTTCAAATCTAGTTTTGGTACGAGCAGTACTGAAACTGGTTTTTAAGTGTATTTTTACATAAAAACTAGTTTGGACACAATGCAAAAGCCATCCAAATAATTCCATCAACGTGAATCATGAGCAAACAACTGAAAGAAGTAAGTGGAATTGAATATAGAAAAAAAACCAAAATTTATGGTACTAGAATGAAGTGTACTTTTCTAAGTGAATAAGTGTCTTTTTCAAGTCCAGTTTTCGTACGAGCAGTATTGAAACTGGTTTTCAAGTATATTTTTACATAAAAACTAGTTTGGACACAATGCAAAAGCCATCCAAATAATTCCATCAACGTGAATCATGAGCAAACAACTGAAAAAAGTAAGTAGAATTGAAGATAGAAAAAAAAAACCAACATATTTAGTACTAGAATGAAGTGTACTTTTTTAAGTGAATAAGTGTCTTTTTCAAATCTAGTTTTGGTACGAGCAGTACTAGAACTGGTTTTTAAGTGTATTTTTACATAAAACTGGTTTGGACACAACGCAAAAGCCATCCAAATAATTCCATCAATGTGAATCATGAGCAAACAACTGAAAGAAGTAAGTGGAATTGAAGATAGAAAAAAAAAACAACATTTTTGGTACTAGAATGAAGTGTACTTTTCAGAGTGAATAAGTGTCTTTTTCAAGTGTAGTTGTGGTACGAGCAATACTGGAACTGGTTTTTAAGTGTATTTTTACATAAAACTGGTTTGGGCACAACGCAAAAGCCATCCAAATAATTCCATCAATGTGAATCATGAGCAAACAACTGAAAGAAGTAAGTGGAATTGAAGATAGAAAAAAAAACAACATTTTTGGTACTAGAATGAAGTGTACTTTTCAGAGTGAATAAGTGTCTTTTTCAAGTCTAATTTTGGTACGAGCAGTACTGGAACTGATTTTGAAATGTATTTTTACATCAAAACTAGTTTGGACACAATGTAAAAGTCATCCAAATAATTTCATCAACGTGAATCATGAGCAAACAACTGAAAGAAGTAAGTGGAATTGAAGATAGAAAGAAAACCAACATTTATGGTACTAGAATGAAGTGTACTTTTCTAAGGGAATAAGTGTCTTTTTCAAGTCTAGTTTTGGTACGAGCAGTACTGAAACTGGTTTTTAAGTGTATTTTTACATAAAAATTGGTTTGGACACAATGCAAAAGTCATCCAAATAATTCCATCAACGTGAATCATGAGCAAACAACTGAAAGAAGTAAGTGGAATTCAAGATAGAAAAAAAAAACCAACATTTATGGTACTAGAATGAAGTGTACTTTTCTAAGTGAATAAGTGTCTTTTTCAAGTCTAGTTTTGGTACGAGCAGTACTGGAACTGGTTTTTAAGTGTATTTTTTTACATAAAAACTGGTTTGGACACAATGCAAAAGCCATCCAAATAATTCCATCAACGTGAATCATGAGCAAACAACTGAAAGAAGTAAGTGGAATTCAAGATAGAAAAAAAAACCAACATTTTTGGTACTAGAGTGAAGTGTACTTTTCTAAGTGAATAAGTGTCTTTTTCAAGTCTAGTTTTGGTACGAGCAGTACTGGAACTGGTTTTTAAGTGTATTTTTACATAAAAACTGGTTTGGACACAATGCAAAAGCCATCCAAATAATTCCATCAACGTGAATCATGAGCAAACAACTGAAAGAAGTAAGTGGAATTGAAGATAGAAAAAAAACCAACATCTTTTGTACTAGAATGAATTGTACTTTTCAGAGTGAATAAGTGTCTTTTTCAAGTCTAGTTTTTGTACGAGCAGTACTGGAACTGGTTTTTAAGTGTATTTTTACATAAAACTGGTTTGGACACAATGCAAAAGCCATCCAAATAATTCCATCAATGTGAATCATGAGCAAACAACTTAAAGAAGTAAGTGGAATTGAAGATAGAAAAAAAAACAACATTTTTGGTACTAGAATGAAGTGTAGTTTTCAGAGTGAATAAGTGTCTTTTTCAAGTCTAGTTTTGGTACGAGCAGTACTGGAACTGATTTTGAAATGTATTTTTATATAAAAACTGTCTTTGACACAATGTAAAAGCCATCCAAATAAGTCATTCATAAGTAAACCTTTGTCAATGAATGAACTAAAATTTAATACAATCAAAAATTAACATTTGTGTTCCTAAAATTAAGTATATTGTTCACCATTATAATTGTCTTTTTGAAGTGTACATATAGTACAAGGTATACTGCAACTCTCTTTGAGGTCTGTTTTCACAACAAATTTCATTTGCCATCAATGGCATTCACATTCAAATGGTTAGATTACCATCAAATCATCATTAAATCTGTCAATGTACAAACTACATATTAACTCCAACAAATGATTCAACAATATATATTATTGTGCCTACATAAGTGGCTTTTTCATTGACACTTTTAGTTCAAACACTGCAGAACTCATTGCAAGTCAAATAACAGTTTCCAATGTATCATTTTCTATTTCATCCAAGTTTCCAAACTAAATATACAATAAGTACATTCATTTCTTGCGTCTATTTCATTCTAACTATACATATCTACAATTATCTACATCCTATTTCTCAAAAAGCCTGTTATTGCATTCCATCAAAGGTATGCCCAAATTCATAACCTTAGTCTCCAAAATAATACAGTCACAGAATTATGTTGTATGAAAAACCACAAACTTCTACATTTACAGCAACTATTTCTTCATGAGCAGATCGTAGTGCTGAATAACGTCATCGCGGTGGACATTATCTTCATGTAAAACCCAATCACAAACTGCCTAATTAATTGCAGCTCGCCATTTCGGAACCAACCGCCTTTAAACAGGGGTTTTGGACGATAACCTACTGGGCAAAGATTCCTTGTGTGAATGACCTTTAATGAACCAAGAACTGCGCCACCAAGATTGCGGCCAAGCAATGCACCGAACGGTACCCACCAATTTCCGGCGAACCAACTGCATCCAACAACCCAAACCACTCTCGAGAAGTTTGCTCTCCGCTTCGACTGCTACCCACACCAGATATCAACAACAACAACCTTTGTGGAAGAAGAGCCTTTTAGGGAAGAAAAAGCTCTTGGGAAAGAAAAAGCTATGTGTTTGTGTAACCTTGTGGAAGAAGAACGTTGCGGAAGAAGAAGAACGAAGGAAAACCGAACCAACGCAGTTTTTGTTTTTAAAATGTTTTCCCAAATGAGTGCGCGTGCACACCACGCAAAAAAACCTGGGATGTTGTCTCCAATTACCGTAAGATTTAAAAACATTAAAATAACACATGCCACGTAGGCGGGTAAAATTTGGGTCAAAAAACTGAGGCATTCTATCATTATCCTTATATTAAATAGTGTCACCAACATAACATAACCTCATGCACCATCATATTATATATATATATATATATATATATATATATATATATATATATATATATATATGTGTGTGTGTGTGTGTGTGTGTGTGTGTGTGTGTGTGTGTGAGTTCAAACATTTGCCAAAGTACATATTTTGGCCCATGTGTTCACATGCAGTGCAATTCATCCTAAACTTTGTCTATAATTTAACAAAGTTGGCACCTTTTTCCCACTTCACATCAACAATTTTCTCCCTGTGAATATAAAATAAAAAACTTAAATATATTTTTTAATCTTCAAAAACAAGTAAGTTTTAATTAAAAAAAATGTGTTTTTATTTCTGCTATTTTTCTTTTGTCAAACTTAACTTTGATTCTTGTATTTTCGAATTGACTGTCCTATATTTCTTTTTCAAAATATATAATTAATCACTTTTACAGTAAGCTCAACATTTTATGATGATTTTTAACTATTACAAAATTAATTTTTTCTTGAGAAAAGAAGAAAGAAAGACTAATAAATTTTCGAAGAACTGAAACTATGATGAAATTACAAGGAAAAAAGAAACATATTCTTTTCATTCCAATTTTATTCCAAAAAAATGTTATTCTACGATTAAAAATCATTATTTTTATTATATGATATTGATGGTTTACTTATTTATATCAAACAAAAGGATGTTGTAACATCCCGTTTTATTAGTTTTTACGCTATCAAACAAAACAATAAATTTTGATAATTCAGAAGCAGATGATAGTAATAGGCCAGTATAAGGTAACAATACAGTCATCCTCAAAATAATTATACATGTAATGTCTATACATACAGCCTATACTAAGCAAAAGGGGTTATAAAACACCCAAAACATCTAGGAGGAACAAAAGATGGCAACTACCGTTGGAAGCGTCCAAACACCACTCAACTCTTGTCCAGGAGGGGTGTATCCTCACCTGCACCTATATCTGCTCACGCCATTCAATAAGGGCGATCATTGCAAAAATAGAAGACACACAGAACACACAACATACAAGAAGGGTAAGCTAACTTAATTAAAAATAAATCATGCAATTTGGTAGTTAAGCATCAATTAGGGTTGATCACACAATTATCATAATCATCCAAATCACCACAACCATAACACAATATCACCATTCTAGACTCAATATCCGGATTATGTAAGTGACATTGGAGCTCTCGGTGGCTTGCACTTGTGACGATTCCCAAACTCTGCAGAGTTTTAGGCACAAGGGGTATTCACCCAACCACTCCCAAGGTAAGTCCCCTTTGCGTCTATGACGGATCGGGTCCATAGACTAGGACCTCCTGCTACTCCTCCCGACATAATCCATTATACTCTATATGAGTCTTAATGGTTATTAGGAGCGTCAGGATGCCACCAATATGAGTCCTCATGTCCTTACATTTACTAAAACCATCTTCCTTAGAATTTCCATTGAAATCCTAACTCCAACACATTCTCATACAGACCAATTTCACGCAATTCCATCACACTGACTATCATGCATAAGGATCACATACAAGACTAGCCATTATCACATCAATCCAATTAGTACAGCTTCATTTAATCAAAAACAGAGAAAAAACTCATTTTTTGCAGGGAATCTCGCTTAGGCTAGAGGGTCTCGCCTGAGCTAGAGAGTTGTCTCGCTTAGGTGAGCTGCTCTCGCCTGGGCGAGACCTCTTACAGTGACAATTCAATAATCCTGAGCGAACTCTCGCTCAGTCTAAGCTGGCTCGCTTAGACGAGAAGTTCTCTCGCTTAAGCGACTCCAGCTCGCCTAGGCGAGACTTCGCGCAATAACAGAGGCGATCTTCTGATATTTTCGCTCAGGCGAGAGCTGCTCGCCTGGGCGAAATTACCAGGATTTCTCATCTGTTCTTCACATGCAGAACCACTCAAATTCATCCAACACTCAATTTCACACAATAGGCAGTTCCAAACACAAATTAAACACATAATCAAGCAATTCAATCACTCATGATCACATTTCATACGAAAGTTGGGCGAAAAGTCAGCTTCCCTTACCTTTCGCCAAGAATTCAGTTTGGTGGAGTTAAGCAAATTGCAAGAGAGCAGAATTTTCAGTTTAACCTAGGAGAACCCATCACCACGACATGGAGAAGGAAGAATTACACGATCAGACCCAAAATTCAGAGGTTAACTAGTGAATTCTGGTTGGAATTGAACCAAAGTAAAGATGGAAGCTACCTTGGAGAATGGAAGCCGAGAGAGGAAGCCACTGAGGGTCCTGTTGAATTGGTCCTTCTAGAATCTGAGCACGTAACAGACAGATAGTGAGATAGCAAAACTTGAGAAAAGAGGTTGGGAGAGAATTTGGGCAGTAGAGAAGATGAGAAAGGTGAGAAAGATGGGTATGGTGGTTTTTGTTTCTAGCAGAGAGAGAGAAAGTTAAAAAGGGGTATCACATTCTCCCCAACAACAAAAATTTTCGACTCGAAAATTGAGACTTACCAAAGAACAAGTGTGGATATGACTTTCTCACGTCTTCTTCTAATTCCCAAGTGGAATCACTTGTCCTCTTGTCCCAAATGACCTGGACTAGGCTGATGGACTTCCCTCTGAGCTGCCTTGTCTGGATATCTCCTAGACCAACGGGTTGGACCTCCACTGTAAGATCTCCTCTAATCTGTAAATCTTCCATCTCAAGCACATGGGAAGGGTTAGGCACATACTTTCGGAGCTGTGAGACATGAAACACTGAGTGAAGGTTGGCCAAAGGAGGAGGTAGGGCGATCTCATACGCCACTGGTCCAATTCTTCTCAGAATCTGGTATGGACCAATGAACTTAAGAGACAACTTCTTCGAGCGAATTGCCCTTCCCACACCAGTAGTCGGGGTAATTCTCAAGAAGACATGGTCCTTTGGTTCAAACTCCAAGGGTATTCTCCTCTGATTGGCATAGGATTTCTGTCTGCTTTGAGATGCTTTCATTCTTTCTTATATGAGCTTGACCTTCTCGGTAGTCTGCCTCAGAAGCTTTGGTCCCACCACCACTGATTCCCCGTCTTGGTACCAGCACAAAGGCGTTCTGCATCTCCTGCCATAGAGGGCCTCATAAGGTGCCATGCCAATGCTTGTATGAAAGCTGTTATTATATGTAAACTCTACCAAAGGCAGGATCTCATCCCACGCACCCAGATGGTCAAGCACGCACGTCCGCAAGAGATCCTCAAGAGACTAGATGGTTCTCTCGAACTGTCCATCAGTCTGAGGGTGATAAGCGGAGCTTATAGCCAATCTACTACCCATAGCATCCTGTAACGTCTGTCAGAAGTAGGAGGTGAATCGTGGGTCTCTATCAGAGACTATACTCGACGACACACCGTGCAACCTCACGATCTCACTGATATACAACTGTGCCAACTTCGCCATGGACATTCTCAAGTTTATTGCTAGGAAGTGGGCACTCTTGGTTAGACGGTCTACTATAACCCATATAGCATTGTGGCTCCTCACGGTTCGTGGTAAATGGGTGACAAAGTCCATAGCAATGCTATCCCATTTCCACTCGGGTATCTCAAGCTGCTGTAGCATCCCTCCCGGTCTCTGATGCTCTGCCTTAGCCTCCTGACAGGTTAAGCATGATGACACATACCGAGCAACATCTTGCTTCATGCCCGACCACCAGAATGATTCTTTCAGGTCATGATACATTTTTGTCATGCCTGGGTGCATACTAAAACGGCTCTTGTGCCCTTCCTCAAGAATCATACCTTTCAGCTCTAAGTCTTCAGGTATGCAAACCCTGCCTCTGAATCTCAGCACCCCATCACCTCCCATCATGAAATCCTTGGCCTTCTCAGTGCCAAGCAACTCCACCGTCCTCTGAAGCTTGGGGTCCGATGACTACTTCTCCTTTATCAGAGTAAGGAAATCACTAGACACCCTGAGATGGTTACATCTAATGACTCCCTCCTCTAAAGCCACCTGCAACCGCATGTCTCTGAGCTGCTCCACTAAGTCTAACTCCCTAACCATCATATGAGATGCGTGAACCGCCTTTTTGCTTAAGGCGTCAGCCACCACATTCGCCTTTCCCGGATGGTACAACAACTCAAAATCAAAATCTTTCAGGAACTCCATCTACCGTCTTTGCCTCATGTTTAACTCCTTATGGTAAAACAGGTACTTCAAGCTCTTATGGTCACTGAAAACCTGAAATTGTGCACCATATAGATAGTGTCTCCAGATCTTCAGTGCAAACACTACCGCTGCTAACTCCAAGTCATGCGTGGGGTAGTTCTTCTCATGATTCTTCAACTGCGTGAGGCGTATGCCACCACTCTCTGGTCTTGCATCAGAACACATCCCAATCCCTGATGGGAGGCATCACAGTAAACCTCAAAGGGTTTACCTGTATCAGGAATCACTAACAATGGAGCGCTAGTCAACTTTTGCTTTAGCTCTAGGAAGCTCTCTTCACATCGGTCGGTCCAAGCAAAAGGTTGGTCTTTACGGGTTAGCTGGGTCAAGGGTGCCACTATCTTGGAGAATCCCTCAATGAATCTTCTATAGTAACCTGCCAGCCCCACAAAGCTCCTTATCTCAGTCACTAACTTAGGGCGTTCCCATTTCAGCACAACTTCCACCTTAGATGGATCTACTGATATGTCCTGAGCTGAGATTATGTGCCCCAAGAACTGAACTGAAGTCATCCAGAACTCACACTTTGACCGCTTTGCATACAACTGCTTCTCTCTTAGTATGCTCAGAACTGTTTTCAGATGTTCAGCATGTTCTTCATGAGTCCGTGAGTATATCAAGATGTCATCTATGAAAACCACCACGAACTTGTCTAGGAATGGCCTGAAGATTCTGTTCATGTAGTCTATGAACAAGGCGGGAGCGTTAGTCACACCAAACGACATCACTACATACTCATAGTGCCCGTACCTGGACCTGAAAGCAGTCTTTTGCACATCATCAGACTTGACTCGAATCTGATGGTATCCTGATCTCAGATCAATCTTGGAGAATACTGCAGCACCGTGCAACTGATCCATCAAGTCGTCAATTCTGGGCAGAGGGTACTTGTTCTTCATGCTTAACTTATTCAGTTGCCTGTAATCCATACAGAGTCTAGAACTGCCGTCTTTCTTTTTAACCAGTAACACTGGCGCTCCCCAAGGCGATACACTAGGCTTGATAAACTATTTTTCTAGCAGTTCTTCAATCTGTTTCTTCAACTCCACTAGCTCAGCAGGAGCCATTCTGTAAGGTGCTATAGACACTGGTCCTGCTCCCGGCACCAGATCAATGGAGAACTCAATCTCCCTAGTAGGGGGCAAACCGGGCACGTCCTCAAGAAACACATCTGAGAAGTCCCTTACCACCAGTGTCTCCATGGGTCCGCTTCTAGTCTCAACAGACAGTTGAGTCAGAATCAAGAAGCACTGAGATCCTTCCTTCATTGCCTTGTCCACCTGCTGTGAGGACATCAAAAGGTCTTCATCTTCCAAACTAGGAAACAACACCTTTCTCTCATTGCAGTCAATGAGAATGTGATTGGTAGATAGCCAATCCATTCCCAATATGACATTTAGCCCCACCAAGGGTAAATAGAAGAGGTTTACCCTGTACTTGCACCCCTCAACCTTGATCTTGCACCTAGCACACACGGTCGAGGTTCTGACTAACCCAAAAGCAAGTGTGGACACCACCAGGTCATACTGAAGCTCCTTCACCGGAAGACCCAACTCCACCATTCTAGATTCTGACACAAAGGAATGTGTCGCTCCCGAATCAAATAGAACATGCAAGCTCCTACCAACTATCACACGAGACCCGATGATGAGGTTACCTGATCTAGCTGCCTCGACACCCGTCACAGCATACACCCGACTAGCCGCCTGCGGTCTCCCACCTTCCCTTGTCTGATGTGGCTGGGGCTGTGGTGAAGGCCTCGACACTGTGCTTCTACCAACTGGGCAATCCTTGATGAAGTGGCCCTCCTGGCCGCATCTATGGCATGTCCTCCTACCAGAGAGCTGGGGGCAAGCGCTCCTCAGATGGGGCCCCCTGCAATGAAAGCACTGTGGCCTAGAAGGCTGGGACTGCTGAGGCTAATCTGAGAACCTCCTAGACCCCTGAGGCTGAGGCCTGGAGTATGGTTTCCTCCTGTCGTCATGTCTGCTCGTGGACCCAGATGGTCCTCCCACCTTTTGTTGAGACCTGTGCTGAGCCTCAACTTCAGCCTTGAGTTTCTCCATTACTCTTGCCTTCTCTACCAAGGCAGGGAATTCCTTGATAGAGAGCGGAGCCACCATGAGTTTGAGGTCACCCCTCAACCCATTCTCAAACTTTCTACATTGCCAGTCTTCCGCCATCTTCAGGGTGTGAAATCTGCCCAAGTGTTTAAATTTTTCAGCGTACTCCGACACTAACATGTCTCCTTGCATCAGCTGCAAGAACTCGACCTCCTTTGCATACCTCACACTATCAGGGAAGTACTCAGCATAGAACTTCTTCTTAAACAGTTCCCATGTGATGGTCTCTTGGCTGTCTTCCAACATCATTTTCATACTGGATCACCAATGCACGGCCTCTCCAACAAGAAGATACTCAGTGTATGCTAGCTTGTTCTCTACAGCACATCTCTTTGTATCATAGATTCGTTCCATGTCCCGCATCCACTGATCAGCTCCATCTGGGCTAACTTTGCCATCAAAGTGGGATGGATGGTGTTGTAGGAAATCCTCCAAACTCCACTCTTGCACTCGTGGTAGTGAAGCTTGGGAAGAACCAACGGCTGAACGGTTTTCTCCAATCTGATGTAGGGATTCCAAATGCCTCTGCTGAGTCGCCTCTGCTGCTAGTCTTGCAGACTTCATCTGTTGAAAGGCTAGGTTTTGTTGATTCACCATGTTAGCATTCTGTTGCTGCATGGCTGCAATCATCGCCTCAATTGCTCCTACCAAATGAGGGTTATCTGGGTTTGGAATAAAAGGAGGAGGAGGCCTAGGTGCCATAGCTCTGACCATACAAAGAAAGGAACCATCAGATTAGTCAACAGGTACTACAACCATGCCAAACACGTTACGAGGAACACACAACAAAAACAAAGCAAGCTCACACCTACAGATCCTAAAGGAACCACTGCTCTGATACCAAAAATGTAACATCCCATTTTAATAGTTTTTATGCTATCAAACAAAACATTAAATTATGATAATTCAGAAGCAGATGATAGTAATAGGCCAGTATAAGGTAACAATACAGTCATCCTCAAAATAACTATACATATACTCTCTATACATACAACCTATACTAAGCAAAAGGGGTTACAAAACACCCAAAACATCTAGGCGGAACAAAAGATGGCAACTACCGCTGGAAGCGTCCAAACACCACTCAACTCATGTCCAGGAGGGGTGTATCCTCACCTGCACCTATATTTGCTCAAGCCATTCAATAAGGGCGATCATTGCAAAAATAGAAGACACACAGAACACACAACATACAGGAAGGGTAAGCTAACTTAATTAAGAATAAATCATGCAATTTGGTAGTTAAGCATCAATCAGGGTTCATCACACAATTATCATAATCATCCAAATCACCACATCCATAACACAATATCACCATTCTAGACTCAATATCCGGATTATGTAAGTGACATTGGAGCTCTCGGTGGCTTGCACTTGTGACGGTTCCCAAACTCTGCAGAGTTTTAGGCACAAGGGGTATTTACCCAACCACTCCCAAGGTAAGTCCCTTTCGCGTCTATGACGGATCGGGTCCATAGACTAGGACCTCCTGCTACTCCTCCCGACATAATCCAGTATACTCTATATGAGTCTTAATAGTTATTAGGAGCGTCAGGATGCCACCAATATGAGTCCTCATGTCATCACATTTACTAAAACCATCTTCCTTAGAATTTCCCTTGAAATCCTAACTCCAACACATTCTCATACAGACCAATTTCACACAATTCCATCACACTGACTATCATGCATAAGGATCACATACAAGACTAGCCATTATCACATCAATCCAATTAGTACAGCTTCATTTAATCAAAAATAGAGAAAGAACTCAATTTCTGCAAGGAATCTCACTTAGGCTAGAGGGTCTCGCCTGAGCTAGAGAGTTGTCTCGCTTAGGCGAGCTGCTCTCGCCTGGCTGAGACCTTTTACAGTGAGAATTCAATAATCCTGAGTGAACTCTCGCTCAGTCTAAGCTGGCTGGCTTAGACTAGAAGTTCTCTCGCTCAAGCGACTCCAGCTCGCCTAGGCGAGACTTCGCGCAGTAACAGAGGCGATCTTCTGATATTTTCGCTCAGGCGAGAGCTGCTCGCCTGGGCGAAATTACCAGGATTTCTCATCTGTTCTTCACATGCAGAACCACTCAAATTCATCCAACACTCAATTTCACACAATAGGCAGTTCCAAACACAAATTAAACACATAATCAAGCAATTCAATCACTCTTTAACATATTTCATACGAAAATTGGGCGAAGAGTCAGCTTCCCTTACCTTTTGCCAAGAATTCAGTTTGGTGGAGTCAAGCAAATTGCAAGAGAGCATAATTTTCAGTTTAACCTAGGAGAATCCATCACCACGACATGGAGAAGGAAGAATTACACGATCAGACCCAAAATTCAAAGGTTAACTAGTGAATTCTGGTTGGAATTGAACCAAAGTAAAGATGGAACCTACCTAGGAGAATGGAAGCCGAGAGAGAAAGCTGCTGAGGGTCCTGTTGAGTTGGTCCTTCCAGAATCTGAGCACGCAACAGACAGTGAGATAGCAGAACTTGAGAAGAGAGGTTGGGAGAGAATTTGGGCAGTAGAGAAGATGAGAAAGGTGAGAAAGATGGGTATGGTGGTTTTTGTTTCTAGCAAAGAGAGAGAAAGTTAAAAAGGGGTATCACATATGTTCCAAATGATATCCACTGATATATTATATACATGTTATTTTTAAACAATTTTTAAAACTTTTAAAAATAACTTTCCACTAAAGTATCTTAAAAGGATTACTAAACATAATTTCAAATTTTAAGAAGATGAAAATTAAAGATAAAACTCAAATGTCATAACTCAGTTGCATAAACATCTTGTTAAACACGAAGTCTTATAAAAGAAAGGTTGGTTTATAAAATAAAAGTTCATGCAAATTTCTTATGTACTTCTTTTCGAAGAAAAGTACATGAGACCTATATCTTAATCCATTAAAATAAAAAGAAAAAATAGATTAATTTACGTTTGAAATCTCTCATTAATAAATATAAAATTGAATTATAATATATAAATGGAGTTTATGTATCATCCCATTTTAATAGCACAATACTACTGAAATAAAATATTTTATTATGAATATTCATAAAATAGATAATCTAATATATATGGTATATTTGTACAGTCATATCATATATGACTACAATAATATCACACACATATTTTCAATCAACTAAAATGTGCTTCTATTACCGAACTATACCCAACATGATCTAATATCGCTCGAATACCCAACACTACTAGAAATTCTCATATTATATGAGATTTTTCTGACAAATTTGTTAAAACAATTTGCAAGAAAAGACTTTTTTTTGCAATTTTTTCTAAGAATTTTAATTGACAGGTAATTCCTTCGTGGGTAATTATTTCCTACAAAATTATAAAATTTGCAAGTATTTCCTACAAAATTTGTTGCAAAAAGTGTTTTATGCAAAATATTTTGCAAGAAAATTGGTAGCAATTTCTTGCAATTTTTTTTTTCATAACAAAATTTGTAAGTATTTCCTACGAAAAAAATTTCAAAACAAAATTCGCATGAAATATGAGTTTTTTTAGTAGTGCAAATTGAAGGTGCATCAACCACAAGAGGTACCACTACACCTGCATCTTCATACGCTCACACCAATAAGGTGATCATTGCAAAAGAAAACAAACAAAACAAAGAAAATAACATAAAAGAAGGGTAAGCTAACTAAATAAATTATACAAAAGCACTATGAAACATTTCATATGCATATAAGTTTTTATTTCAAAATACAACACAATCATTCAATCGGGCCTAACGCTTGGCAACATTGCAATGGCATTCGACGGTGTATCAAAAACATCAATTTGGGGAAATTGATCCTATGTACTTGACTAATTTGGCACCTTTCCTTTTAGAGTTTTTTATTCCAAATGGTTTTTAGAGAGTTCAAAACTGATACCCAATCACTTGAGACACAAATCCAAACCTTTCCCCAAATCAAGATCACACACAGATAAAAAATCAAACAGTTCAATATATAACTCACCAAATTCAACAAACCACATAGAACAATTCAACAAACCACATCAAACAGTTCAATATACAACTCATCAATTTAACAAACCACATCAAACAGTTCAATATATAACTCATCAATTTAACAAACCACATCAAACAGTTCAATATACAACTCATCAATTCAACAAACCACATTACAATTAACTATCAAAATGATCAATTTAACAAAAAACTAGTTTCCCTTACCTAAAAAAGCAACTTCATAGACCCAACCAACTCTAAGAACACTAAACGCTCCTAATTCCAAAGGATGTACTATCTATACATAGATTTCTATCTACACATAGAACATTACAAGAACGACCAAGACATACCATTATAATTATTGATCAATAAAGACTCATATAGAAGATGAAAACCTCACATACAAGCAGAAAAAGTCTCACATGCAACAAAAACAAAAGAAGACCAAGAAAAACGGCTAAAACTCAACTTACGCGAACGGAGAAATTGATCAATCCAAATTGAAGAGCTTACCGCGAGGATCACTTCTATGGTATCAAATCTTCAATTAGGCGAATAAATAAGGAGAACCCTTAGAGAGACATTAGATAACTCTAAAAAAAGTGTGGTTTAAAATAATAAAACTCATTTATAACAAAACTATTTATACTAAAATCTTTTAATATTAAAATAATTGAGTCTCACTATTTTTAAACCACTATCACTTCTAAAATGCCATTTTCTTAGCCTTTATAGTTTGCATTCCCACATCAATTTAGGTTCATATCAATTCACACTTGAAAACTGGATAAAAAATTTAGTATGACCAACCTTTTATATCTCTTTTATTATATATTATAGCATGACATTGATCTAACTACTATATTTTAATCTTTTAAAGTTAAGAATTGTAGAACTCAACTTCAAGATTGACCCACTTTTATGTAATGTACTTTTTCCCATCTAAAAATGTGTATAGAATGAACAATTGTTGATATTGTAATCAGTATTATTGAAATAGATGATCGAGTTACAAAAGAGGATGAATTGAACTCCCTTGTTCTTTTAAATTTTTTGTAAAACTTTAAACCAAAATCTAATTGAATTTGGAGTGATTAAGACTTTAAAGATGTATTATCTTTAAGCTGATTTTTCAACTCAATGCAAATAGTATCAACTAAGTAAACATTACTATGTGAATCGAATCAAAATATGAAAGAATTTGTATGTTTCAACCACAAAGTAAACATTAATTCAACTTAATATTATTAGGAGTAGATTAGAGTAATTATCAATAGTTTAACAAATTTAGAAAACTGTTACAATCACAACAAAGTCTTTACAACAAGTTCAACCAAGAATACAATCAAGAAAACCACTCTTGAACCCTACAAGAGTTAACACTACCACTCAACACATTATTGCAATTTGAACACCATGTTCAAATACACTTACCAAATGAAATTTCAAGAAATGGAACAAGATCACCTGGATTTACTATTACATCAGCCAACAAGATGAATACTAGGATCAAGAAAGATAAAAAAGTTTGATCTTCAAAACTTCTAAGAAACCTCCAAGAAGTTTAAGGCAATTTCCAAAACACGCTACTCTAAAAATACTAGGCTAAACACAAGCGCGCACACATACACACACACACACACTACTATAAACAAACTAGGCTAAAAAATTCTTCTTGCCTTTCATCCTCCATGACATGTTGAGTTGAGGTTGGATTCATCAAATCACTTTTAGTCCAACAATATTTCTCAACAGGTATGACATAGGACATCAAACTTTAGTCAATTTGCAAACTATACTAATATTTTACATGTTGTTGAATGTTGAATCTTTCAAGATCTCAACTTTGAACCAGGGCATGAAAGTCCTATTGTGCTCTATCAACATCTATATCTCTAGTTGTCGTGGGTTATTCTCCTCCACATGCCTTTATGGGAAGATAAATAAGGTATAACCTCGTATATACAAATATGCTTGAAATACTTCTAAATGAGATTTGGTCATTATATGGACACTTTGTGCACTTACTAATGGATTTCTTATTATGCGAAGATTTGGATGGACGTCCTAAAGGATTTTCTTTCAACATGTGTTTTGAACAAAATTAAGTGCTTTCGTTTACATTCATGGAAGCTTTTAGACATTTTTTATTCTTGATATACCTTTTCAAAATCCTAATACAACGCTCAACATGAAACATCTGTATGTTATTGTTCCAGTTTGGTTCTAATTTTTTCTGCAGGTGCGTTGGTTCAATTGTAGTACAACAAGGTCATATCTATAGAGATTTGGTTTAATAAAACGGTAACCTAAGATCTATTTAAATTTGTACAAAGCAATGATAACATTGATAGATTTGAAATCAATTTTGATTAATAAGAAGAATAAGTGATGATAATTAAGAGGTTGAGATTGAACTTGGCTTTTCTTCCCCTATTGCATTGTCTTTAATTCGCTATAAATCATGTTTAGTACTTTAGTGTTCTTGGAAGTACTCTTTACGGTAATTCTAAACCCATTCATGGAATTTAGAACCTAAGGTTATCAAACTCAGTGTGATTCCTCACCCTTGATTAAATGACTTCTTGCATTAATGAACATGACTCTTTACCTAACTAAAGCCTTAGATCTATTCCTAGAATCTAACAAGCATTAGGAAATTTAGTTGGATCTAAACTTAAACCAGTTCAACACTACATTTAAGTAACATGGTTGATCAAGTCACCGAAGCAATTAAAGCAAATCAAATAACCAACATGTAAAGCAATAACATGACATATATTAAATCAAATGTAGTACAAAGAGTTGGAGAATGTACATCCATTCCCAAAAAGAGTTTAACTGCTCATAATGATTTTTAATGTAAGCACAAGAAGTTGTTGTCTTCCTCCCATTATTCTCTCTAAGTGTATTACAATGGGTCCTAAGAACTTTATAACTGAATTAAAAAATCAATATTAACATCTGCATACAAATAACAGAGCAAGGCTCTATCTTTATAGAAAAATAACGTGTTGCTTCAGCTCCAAAGAATTTGGTCAGCCATAATGTTTCCTCCCTAGGTTGGTTTCCTTCATGCTTGAGATTTTGGCTTAGTGCTCAACATTGGAGTTTTCCTTCCTAAGAGAGTTTTCTTTTGAGGCTTAACTACCAATTCTGGTGCTTAAGATTTCTTACAGTGAAGGTTTTTTTATTTGTGACTCATATTTAAATCTTCAGCAAACCGCCTTACGGTGCTTAGTGCCAACTTTGAAGCTTAGTGTCATTCCCTTAATTTCCTTCAATTTATCTGCAAAAACATCACAAACACATCAAATTTCATATTTTCTAACTTCTCTACTCCTCATTTTATAATTTTAGGCAAAAAGACTTGTTTCACTTAGATTTACATCAAATTCATATAAAATAAGTGTTTGAATGATATACAATTCTAAGTAAACTAAACACTTATCAACATCTTAAACATAATGTTCTAAAACCCCTAATTTCTCTTATCAAATTAATGAATATATGCATTATGATGTCAAAAAAGGATAGAGGAAAAAATCTCCAATTAACACAAGATAATAACAATCTCATCCTAGAGTTCATCCAACTTCAGAGGTCAAAAATTTTACTCTAAAAGCAAGAGAATAATCAACATAAACAAGTTATTCTGTGTTTAACACTTTTGGATAAGATTCCATTAATAGCCACAAGCAACATTTGAAGAGTATCTTTGTAGTATCTTCATACCCTTTAAATATTTGAAAACAATATTTTTTCTGTTTGGACATAATGTAACATGTTAGTGTAAAATATGTGTGCTTACCCACTTCCCTTAATGTCAACTCCTCCCATATTTTTAAATCAGTCAAATCCAAATTAACATTTACACTACAAGTCTTCTCATTAATGTCAAGAATCATACCAATTAAGCTATCAGGCACAAAAGCCAATGTTATTCCCTTAAATTCTTGTAATGATTTAACTATTAGATAATATAATGTTATGTTTTTTGTTTATATTGGTTTTCTCATTTTTATACTAAAACTTCTAATATAAATCAAATAAAGGATGATTGCATGCATCATTTCTCTAAATAAAATATAATAAATATATTATATTTTTTATTATAATATTAAGTTTTAAACTTACTTGATAATTATTTTTCTTAATCATTTTTCTAAATTACTGATTATCATGTCAAATTTTAGATTTACTTGATGATTAAATTTTGGATTAAATATGATTTTGTTCCTTTAACTTTCAATGGAAATTGGAACTAGTCTTTCTTTTAAAGTTTGGACCAATTTAGTTTCCATATTTAAAAATGCGTGAAATTAGTCCTTTTAACCAAATTTTGTTAAATTTATTTAATGTTTCAAATGCATTTGTCAACTAACATTGAAGGGAAAATGTGTCAAACAATGTAAAAAACTCAAATGCTATCATGAATTGCGATTGAAACATCAAATAAAGTTAACAAGATTTTATTAGAAGGACTGAATCCACACATTTCTAAAGGTGAGGAACTAAACTTGGCCAAAGTTTTGAAGATGGACTAATTCAAATTTTCACTTAAAGTTAAGGGACAAAACATATTTAACCTTTAAATGTTTTATCACTTACTTGATAATTAAAGTTTTCATAATAATTTTAAAAATTGTTGATTATCATGTCATGTCCTGAATTTGTTTCATAATTAAATTTTCAATCATGTTGTGTCTCAAAATCACTTGATAATTAAAAATTAATAATAAATTTCAAAATAAAAAAATGTCAACCAACCAAAATATATATTTTTTAAAATACGTGATCCCTAATTTTCTATTTTCCATTATGAATGAAAATATGTAGAAGCGAGACCCGTCATTGTCGAGTTCACCCAAATAAAATTTATTTTTCCCAAATAGTTTTTTAAAAAGAACTCATAATCCTGGTTTCTCATTTTGAATAAGAATACATAGGAGCAAGATCAATCTTGTCAGACCCAAATAAAAATTTCAAAAATATATTCTTTGTCATTTGGTATTTTCATGTTTTATTTGAACTTTTGAAAAAAAAACAAAATATTTTAAAAATTATATTTATTTTGCACACCTAATTAAAAGGAATCGTCTTAGGATGTTGTGGGGTGGTAATACCTTCTCCATTTGTAATTAACTTTCAGACTTAATCCAATTTCCAAACCAATTCTCTTTAGGTTTTTTTATATTTTTTCTTAATAAACTATGGTTGTGACTTTTTTTTTTATAAATAGTTTTTTTATATTCATCCCATCACGATTTCGGTTGTAATATGTACTAGATCGTCCAATGTTTGATATCCATTTTTTATTAAATGTGGTGGATAATCATAATAAACCATATAAAATCTTAGCATTATTTAAGTGTCCTCATTACAATTGTGATTAAGTTTAAGTTGTGCTTGACTCAAAGAAAGAATTTGTTGTGAGAAAAACTGCAAATTGTAATATCTAGTTATAGTAAATTTTGTTATAAATATGAATTAAGGTTCATAAGCAATTCAATTGAATCACAATATATATATATATATATATATATATATATATATATATATTTATATTTATATTTTGTCCTCTTACATTTATTTTCTATCTATTTTATTTGTTAGTTTCTATTTAGGTTTAAATATTAATTTTGTCTATATTTTGTTGAGTTTATTTTAGACTTAACACATTTTTTTTAATTTGATATCAATTTTTGTAAATTTTATTCAATTTAATTATTTTTGCTAATCTTGTTTATTAAGTAATTAATGGACATTGAATGTTATATTGATATTTTTAATTTAAAATTAAAGTTTGATTAAAATTAACAAAAATTTTAAAAGTAGAAAATAACATAAGTGGTTTGGAATTTTAATGTTTAAAAGTTTAATAAGTTAAAAATCACATAAAATACCATTGTTTTAAAATTGAGCCTACTTCCCATTTTTTAACCTTTTAAAATTTACTTTTAAAAGTGAATTTATTAGGGAATCAATAGATCTTCCAAAAATAAATTGGAAATATAAATTTATTAAATAAAAGATCTTACAAAAATTTTAGTAGAGAATCGATTAAAAATGATACATTATACGGACAAAAAATATTAAAAGCTTTTAAAATTTTGTTAGTTAGAATACAAGTTTTGGATGAGTACATGGAACCAAAGTGAAACTGGTGTGAGTGTGAGAACCATAGTATGCTCAGAAACCTTTGGAAACGTTGTTGTCGCCGACGTTCGGGTCCCACGTTGCTCTGCTCCTCACGCACTTCGCTGTTTCACAGTGGCACCTGCGTGGAGGGAAACCCTGGGTGGAGAAGGAGAATTGAAGAAGAAGCCTCGCTTCAGATTTCGCATCCTTGGCCCGAATGGGTCCAACTCATCAAGTGCTTGCTCCACAAGGGACACTTTCTTCACGAAGAGGGAAACGTGTTTCGCAACACTGCTTTGGGTGCCAAAGATTGCAATGCCATTAGAACCGCGTGCCTCAATTTCGGTAGAGACCATTTTCATATTTTAAGGTAAAGCAGTGTTCTTTGGGTTGATTGTTTCTTATAATTTGGATAGTACTAACTAATAAGGATGCTGGAGGTTTGCACACACACAAAAAAAAATTAATATAATCTTTATTGTTAGTTGGCGTGTTTAATTATAATGTTATGTTGGGGAAAAGTTTGGCTGTGATATTTAGGTTGTGCATGCAAGGTGTTTGAGTTTAAAATTCTGATAGACTGTATACTGCTAAGACTTTGTAATTGGTGGAATTGTGATTCTCTGATTTTACTTTTGCTACTTATCGCAGCTGAAGTTCTTGTGCTGCCATCTGTTTATGTATTTTTCTTTTTGTGAAGTTATGAATATAGTAATATAGTTGTGGAATTATGTTTCGTCAACTTACTGGACGAATTTAAATTATGCTGTGATGGTACAATGATTATGCCATCCTCCTAGTCATACACAGTATTGTGGAGTTAGTCTATGTTTTAAGTCATCTTAGGTTTATCACAGCATGCGTGTACGCATTGCTTTTGAGTGACAAGTGTAATTGTTGTTGAGAACCTAGAAGGTGTTTGTTATTTCCTATATTGGTTCGTACTCTTTCAAACCAGCTTATGACATACAAGCTTTAGTTCTGTATAGTTTGATACACAATATGCAGTGACTGTGTAATAATATTTTTCGTAATTGGGTGGAGGCTATGTGGTGGTGAGCTGCCTAAGATCTGGTTATTTTGTTAGGTAATGGTGAGGGGAAATTGATAAATCTGACACTGTTAATGATTCCTCTCTATTAATAAATATATCATATATCATTTATTTATTTTCATGAATGCTAGGTTTCCCTCCTGATTGAACAAAAATCATAATATGAGAACAAGAAATCATGTAGAAGTAGGTAATGAATGAAATTGGTGTGGTAGTTAGTTTCTCTTACTGCAGAAAACTGCATTGCAAATTTGATGTTTTTTATTTTTGTTTGACAAACATGAGGAAATTTATTGTTGAGGAGCACTGCAACGTCATTTAGAACATCCAAATGAATATGAACCTACGCATAATTTATTTTTTTTTGTGTTACATATTTGACGCTATGGGAGATTTTTCGAAAAACATTATAATAGAGATACTGGAATCTGTTTAAAGGAGTCAGAGGATAATGCCACGTCTAAAAGAGTTGGTTTAAGTCACGAGAAAATATGAGGGGGTTTTCTTCCCCAAGTTTCCAACCATGCTAGCTATCTGTGAGCATGGTTTAGAATTAGATAGCTGCAGATGGAGACCTCATATCTGGAATTAAGTTTTAAGTTGTATAATGTAAGAGAGAAAGTGAATGTGAGTTCCATGCTATAGATTAGAATCAATCAAGTTTTCTTACCCTTTATGTGGCTATATTAATCCATGCACAAGATTTTGTTTTTAATTCCTTCTTTTTGTAGTGGAAAAGAATTTTAACAGGAACTCATTTTTCTAATGGTTTACTCAGATTCCTGTCACGAAAAGATATAGGAGTCACTGTGGCACTTGGATGTCCGAGCTTAGATAGGAAAGTAGTCAACTCAGGAAAGCGTCTCAGAGCATATGTGGGTATTGATGAGGGAAATGTAAGTAATGACTTAGTTTCTGATATCATTTGCTTTTGTTTGTGGTATACTTTACAAGTGTCTTTCTTTTCTATATCAAAAACAGATTCTTTACATTTAACCAATAACTATAATTTGTATGAACCGATGCTTCAATCAGGTATGCAGTTCCTGCAATTTGAGGGGGGACTGTGAAAGGGCATTCGTGAAGGCACGTGAAGATGAAGGTGGGAGAACAGTGGATATTATGCGTATTATATTGACCTATGGCCTTGACCCAATTACTGGTTCAGTGGATAACAAACCGTGTCTTACTAAAAAGGTAGAAGATTCTGTGAGAAGACTGCTGAAAGAAATAGTAGAGCACAGTACCAAAGAGGAAAGTTCTAATTTTCCAGACAGCACAGAGGTTGTCATGGGACATCTTCATTCCAATCAGCAAGGCAAGGGCAAAGTAGATGTTGCAATGATGAAGCAAGGGGACTGGATTTGCCCGAAGTAGAGCTTTATTTCCATCTGCTAATTGTTCATTGTATTAAATCATATACAAGTTTCTCTTGCACTTGTTTATGTTTCCCTTTTCATCTTTCATTGGGCAGATGCGATTTCATGAACTTTGCTAGAAACATCAGGTGCTTGCGCTGTGACAGCCTCTTTGAGGAAAAAATCAGGCAATTGAAGCAGGATAACAATCACTTACCTTTGAAGAAGGGAGATTGGATATGCAATACGTAATGGCTGTTAATAGAGTCTAGTTTCTTTGTTTGAGTTTTTTTGTGTTGTCTTGTGCTGTGTTTTTAAAATACATTACTTTTGGTATATTAAAAAGATTTTTAATATATTTTAAAACATTAAAATAAGTTTACATAGGTGTATTTTAAAAGTACAGTAAAGGACTGGTATTCATTTTTAAATTAAAATCAATTTGTGATTTCTGCAGATGCAATTTCCTCAATTTTGCAAAGAATACAAGATGTTTGCAATGCAAAGAGAGGGCTTCCAATCGTCACCTTAATCCCGGTGAATGGGAATGTGACTCGTGGGTTCCTTTTAACCTTACTGTTATTTTGTTTCAGTTCCTGTGCCAAATGAACAGTTTTTGTTTATTTACTTCCTATTGAACTGACTGATTTCCTGTTTGTGTAGGTGCAATTACATCAATTTCAGAAGAAACATGGTTTGCCTGAAATGTGACCACAGACGGCCTATAGTATCAAGGGCTTCAAATTCTTCTCTTCAACCTCAGCAAGAAGACATAAACCACCATAAGATCGGAAAATATAGTTTTGGTGCCAATCAGGGTGATAGAAGTGGTGAAACACGGAAGGTGTTTGAAAGAAAGAATAGGAACAGAGAATCATCTGTGTGGAGATTTGTAGAGGACAAGAGTGAGAATCACAAGCTCTTAAATAAATCAAATGACCCTTCTGAATTTATAGATTTTCCTATTGTTGGAGGTAAGACTCAGTTGTCTGAGGTACAAAGGAGAGAAGAACACAAGACTGAGTTGTCAAATCAGTGGAGAAGGCCTCCATGGCAAAGTGACACTGATGATGAGTTTTGTTCTTCGGATAACCACAGTACTGCTGATGAGTTTTGTTCTACCAATGATCAGAGTGCTGATGATGAAGAAATGGACGAATGGTTCGGAAAAGGGAAGATTGAAAGGTAGGATTCTAGAATAGTGTAATTTCCCTACACTGTTATCAATGTGAAAGTGCTTTTTTTTGTGAACCAATACTTCAAATAACAGCTTGTAATTGTAATTAGATGACAGTCAATATACACTATTTATTTATTTATTTATTCGTTTAGAAAGATGACTTTGATAATATGTTTTGATATTTGGGAGAAGCATGAAAGTTTTAAGTTCCAGAGAATATGTAAAATATTTGAGAGGCTCTTTATAATTTTTGTGCTAAAAGGATAGGTTGATTGTAATAACTTTTTACAGTTATGATTAGGGTTTATTTCTGTTTTCCAGAGTTTATTTTTTCAGTTACTTGTTTTGAAACTAATCTGTTGTAAATAAGGTTATAAATACCCTGACCTTTGATGATAAATGCAAGTAGAAATTATCAGTTCACATTGAGTTGTGTTATAAATTACCTTGACCTTTGATGAGAGTCAATATGGCTGAAACTGTTCCGACATAGAAACATTGATATACGATTAGAAGGTTAGATTTATTTTTTATACTTGAATTATTGAAAAGTTTTAAAAGGTAATTTATGTTTATAAAAAATTGAAATGTTTTATCATAAAATATATGATGTGGATAGAATTTCTTTAAAGAAATTGACATTTAAAAAATTTATGAGATGAATTTGATTATTTAAAATTATAAAATTTCAAATTTTACTTAAAAATTAAGAATTTTAGATTATTCGTACTCTTTTCTTTCTTAATCTATATGGCTAATTTTCATATTCTCTTTCTATATGGTATGAACTGGGACATTATTGATTTGATTGAGACTATAATTTTAATATTAATTTATTTTTAAGCTACAATTATTTTTCAATTGACATTATTAAAGTTATTTATTATTATTAAGGTACAATTATTTATTTATTGATATAATTTTTCCTCTATTAATGATTGTGAGATGTTTTCTATCAATGCAGTAGGGTTATTTAAGATGTTAGTTAAATTCTTTTGATTGAAGTTTTAGTAGTTATTCTTTTTTAATCTTTATATATAGTGATTATTTTTCAATTAACATCACCAATATTATTTAATTTAATTTTGTATTTAATGTTTTTTTATTTAGTAATAATTTAAATACTCAATTAAAAATTCTTGAATTCAATTTTTTTATTCAAGAAAAAACATTGAATATTAAACAATTTAAAATAAAGGTAAGTTAAATGTAATATATTTGAATTTTCTAAAAGAAATATATAATTTCCTATTTGAGTGATGGAAGTTTAACCATAGAAAGTTAGAATATATTGAACTTTCTCATTATCTAACTTTTAAGCAATTCTATTATTGTTGAATGTTTGAGAAGCCATGACCTATTACCATACCTTCACACTCTTGTTTTTGAATGTTTCATGAAAATAACACTATAAAAGAAGAATAATAATAAGCTAATTCTTTATTATTTTCAATCCGAGGCCTTCCACATATGTTAAAAAGATGTTTTATATTTCACCACCAACACTACACATTGAAGATAAAAAATTTAAATTTCTCACTCGTATGACATTCATATTCTCTTATTATTAAAACATTAGTTAAAAACATTATAAATCAAGGAAAAATAAATTAATTTTAATTTTATAAATTATTCTTCCAAAATTATTCATAAAAAAGATATATTTATCCATAACCAGATATATAGGTTTGAAAATGACAAATAGAAATAAGAAGAATCTCCTCGTTTCATTTTCTAGACGATTTCGGAAAATTTTATAGTCTTCTAAAGATTCTAGAATTTTTCTGACTTTTATTCTACTTCATTGAAAATTCTTCTTTTTCTTCATTAGCTCCGGAAAGAAATTCTAGAACATTCGATATCTTGATAATATGCTTGAAGGTTTCTGCTGAAGGATTATTCTCACACAGATCTATTAACTTCTCATTTTTATTTCAATTAGTTATAAATATTTACTCGAATAAGTTCCTCTATAAATACTTTTGAGAAAGAAAAGTATAATAAAAATAAATAATTTTATAAATTAGAATTAATTTATATGTAAATTAATTTGTTAAAATTTATTCACATAATTTTTTAACCTTTTTGTTTTAGTTTCTACATGAAACATTTTTACTTTATCGAAAAGTACATATTTTTCTTGCAAAGGTACGTACTAAAAATAGTTGTATTGAGAAATTAAAAAGTGGGTTTTAATTATATTCATAATGTAATCTTACAAAATTGATTTATAAAATAAGATTTATGTTAAATATTAATTTTAGTTCAATAACATGTTATAAGCTAGACTCAATTAACAATAAATCTAAATCTTATTAGGATATATTTATAATTATTAATAATATCATATTAAATAGTAGACTTTAATTATAATTCAATTTTACAGTTAATAAAATAAAATTTATATCTAATTATTATAAATTTATTTTATCTTTAATCCATATAAAATTTCTAACATAAGTTGAAATTGTTAAAAATAAAGGAAGTAATGTTTTACTACTAAAATCTTCTGATTTTTTCTTCCTTCAACCTTATTTTTACTAATTGCATCCTTATACTATTTCTGCTACGACCATCACTTTCGTCATCAACACCGTTATCTTATCACGATTGCATAGGGAAAAGAGAAAAAATGCATTGCGAACAAAATCTCATTATGAACAACCCATTCTAGAACAAAAATTATGGAAAACTTGTTAAAAAAAATATTTAAAATGTATTTTATTTGTTTTAGAAAGTTTGTTTTTAAAATTAAATCCTATTTGTTCTTACAAGTTGTTCTTACAAGATCGAGTAGATCTCATGAAACCAATAAGTTAGGATTTTATCTATTGTCTTTATCTTCGACTTTAGTCTTTGATCTTAAAAAGATAAGTATCTTTAGTTTTTTAACTCTTGTCTTTAACTCTTGTCTTTGATCTTCGGTCTTGGTTAATGATGATGGGTGAGAGTACATACAATATTGATACTTTGACATTCAAGTTAATATTATATCAATAGTTCCTTCTCAAACAAACAAGATGTCTAGTACAAAGGATAATTTTCACTTTACCATAGGTGTTTATCTATTTATAACATTTTTTATTGGACTTTTATCCTACGGTGGTTAAGAGGGCTCAATCACGGTTTAATCATGATTTAAGTTTTGGTTTATGTCTAATCTCCATCTACTTGTGTTAAGCGTTGATTGATTTCTGAGTCATGTGGACCTAATTGAGAAATTAAGAAGTTGAGAGGCTAAGAGACTTAAAAGGGTAAGATGCCAAGAAATTGAGAGGCCAAGAAGTTGAGAGGTTGGTGTACATGAAAGGTTTTTAAACAAGCTTTTCAAATAAGTAGTTAAAAGGTTTTTAACATTAAGATACATAAACAGAGATTCATGAGTTCCTAAAGAAATTGGTCAATGATTTACCATCCAACTCTTTCTTGAAGAACCTTGTCATAAATTCATTGAAGGTGAAGTTCCTATAAAGGGCTGGTTTGTCTGCTGATGTTAGCTCCGGCAATGGTCCAAAAACTCTCTCTCTATCACTTGGGTTCAGGAAAACAGCAACGGACACTCTTGCCTCATCACAATCATTCGCCAACACTCGATGATGAGCACTCTTGTACGCTTCGTTAGAAATTATCTGTCACACAACATCATCAATATCAGATATCATATAACACTCTTGTTAATTAAATTATTATCATGATACCTGAAGGAAATCTCCGATGTTAATAACCAGAGCTTCAGGCTGAGGCTTCACATGGATCCAACCCTGTTCCGTCTCAACCTGCAACCCACCGATGTGGTCCTGCAGCAACACGGTAAGAGCCCCGGGATCGGCGTGAGAATTAAGCCCAACCGTTAGATCAGGCTGAGGGCAAAACGGGTAATAATGCCCCACCATAACTCTTCCTTCCCACAAACCCATCTCGTTCAGCCTCTCCGCACCCAATCCCAGCCCCTCACTCAGTAACTGGTACAACACACGTGCAACACGCACCACTTCCTTATCCCATTCCAGCACCTCTTCTCTGCACACCTCGGGAATCTCGCTAGACTCAACTGCTGTGGGGCCCATCCTAATCTGCAAAATCAAATACAAACTCATAACTTTTCATTACTTTGGTTTCGTGTCATTCCGTGGAATTAATTTGTTTTCAAATGTCGATTAATTTTATAAAATTTATTTCATGTTTTAAGCTTACGTGCTATCTGTTGTTTAAATCTTTTAGACAAAATGTTAAAGTTTTAATTACCTATTTTGTTCATTTTTTTAATTTGATCCTGTTTTATCAAGATTGATACAATTTAATTTGGATTTTTAAAAAATAATATAATTTCTTAAAACTAGAGTTTGTTTTTTAAAAAATAAATTGTAAATTAGTCCATCAAAATTTACATGAATGTCTCGTAACGATAACTTAAATTTTGTATATTATATAGGATTTTTTTTAAATAAATCTGTTAAAAATATTTGTAAAATAGACATTCTTTCTTTATTTTTTTATAAAAGTTTTAATTGATAATTAATTTCTTCATGGATATTTCCTGTAAAAAAAATTGGCAACAATTTTTACTGTTCTTTTTTAAGTATTTTTTATGAATAAATTTTTAAAACAAAATTAATTTCAAAATTTAATTATTTAAATTTAAATTATTAATTAAATATATCTTTAATCTTTAGTTTTTTATAATAGTAATAGTAATACAAATTATTTAATTATCACCTAAATTTTTTTTTTTACTATTATGTCCTCCACATGTCTTATTTTATGAATAAAAGAACGTAGTTAAGAAAGATAAGTCCTTCTCCCTTTTTTAGCTAACCTAAAGAAAAATTGTAAGGTCCACTATTTTACTTTATCCTAAATTGTAAAAAGTTGTCTCAAATTAATTGGGCCTGGGGCTGACCCAAAGGGATCCAAGGATCCTAAACTGTCCTAACCCTAACCATTCTCATCACTCTCAGAAAATAACTCATTTTTCTTTAGAGCTCCAGTTGTTTTTCTCTGCTAGGGTTTGGTACCACCTTAGTCAAGCAAGCTCAATCTCATTTCCGTGCTCCACGTAAGTCAATCTCGAGCTCATATTTCTCCTCTTTGGGCATATTTCATATTTACAGTTAGGGTTTTGTAGTAACCCCGTTCCTATTCTGTTTTACCGTTTGTTTTAAGCTCTTTGGCCTACCCTTAGGACTGTTATGCTTACTGTGTGCGTATCAAATTATTCCGCTAGCTTATTTCCAAGTAAGGGAAACTAGACCCTTTTCGTGTTTGAAGTATGTGGTTTGTTTCCATCTGTTTCGTGTGTAAAATAATATGGAAAGTGATTGTATTCGTGTATGAATGATTTGAATAGGAGTGATCGACTATTTTTCTGGTTTGCAGGCGTAGAACAGTGGGAGGGAACTGCTATTTTCGCCTAAGCGAGCTCAACTCGCCTAAGCGAGAGTAGTAGTACCTCACCCAGAAGTTTTGCTCGAGTACTCGCTCAGGCGAGTTGTGTTTTGAGGAAAGACCATCTCACTCAGGCGAGATGGCCTCGCTTTAGCGAGCATTCGCGAAACTTCCCAGGCCCTCTATCGCGATCTCGCCTAAGCGATAGTCTACCGCTTAAGCGAGGGTACCCCTCTCGCCTGAGCGAGGGCTCCTGGCTTGAGGGGATCCGCTGTTGTTATAGATTGTTTGATTGGTTGATTTCCTCTATTTAAAGTATGAGGCTTGTGAATATGCATGAAGTATCTATGCTTAAGGATTGAATTGATGTGTTAGTGTGATCTCGGCATGGAAAACAAATGAGATGGTCGGTAATGAAAGTGACATGATATTGGTATGAGATATGATTCTATATTAATGGATGAAACATGTTATTGGTTTCGTTAGGACGTAATTCCATAAGTCTCTAGGTGAGACTTTATGGTGGTGCCTCAGTTGGTCGGGACGTAATTTTATGACTCCTGTTAGTGAGAGTTCATGATGATGCCTCATCTATATAATTTAGTAAGGATTCAAGGTAAGGATTCAAGGTAAGGTTGCATCCCGACACTCTAAAGAGTCAGTTAGTCTCACATAGAGCGGACTGACTCTTGTGGTGAGGGTAGCAGGAGGCCTGAAACTCAATAAGGACTAACCTTGTGTGTGGGGTTGAGACATTGTAACACTTAGTTCGGGTGTGAGCAGCTCGGTAAAACAAGGAAATCCACCACAAGTGCAAGCATCCGCTAAATCTGACTAAATTATATGTATCTAGATAAGTCGTGTCTGAATCTTAGTGTATTATTTGCAACTCATAACATGATGGGTTGACATATGTATCTTGAACTATGAAATTGTATATAACTGCATGATAAACTTTTTTTTTTGCTCTAACTTACCCTTGTGTTGTTTGTTATATGTTCGGTATGTGTGATTTTCTCTTCTTGTTTTTTGTGATGATCACCAATTTATTGATGTAAACATATGCGAGGAACACCTGTGATCAACAAGGAAGTGATAGTTCGCTGCGTAGCCCACTGGGCTGAATTCTACTGTTTTGGACTTTTTCATAGGACTATGGCCCATGTACTATTTTGTCCTTTAGTACTCTAATAATTACTATCAAATTCTTGTATTTTGTTTGGTATTGGCCTCTAAATATTTTTTTTAGATATTATAAGGAGTCGTGTTTATACTACAAGACTCGTCTCTTATATTATCGGTGTGACAAATCATTTAATTAAAACAATTATTTAAACAAAGTGTTACAAAAATGATATATTAAAAAAGTTTTTTTAAAAAACTTTAACAAACTACTAATTTAAGTAAAAAAATATTACTTTATTACTTTAGTTTAATTAAAAATAAAAAATAATATATTTTAATTTTATTTAGGAAAAGTTTATCAACTTGTCAAAATATCTTTGTCAAAAGATCATTTCCCTACATTAAAATTTCCATGCGTATGATAATTTAGGATAGTAAAAATACTTTAGTTACCTGGATTGTGTCGCGCCAGCTGGCAGCTTTTGATTGGAATAGATCCACGTTGGAAATGTACGATACGCCCTTCCCCATCTCCCTACGGTACACCGGCACCCTCTTCTCCGCCGGCAGCTCGTGGAACGCCTTAACCGCCGCCAGAGTTTGCCGGAGTAACTCTTCCGGGACGCCATGGTTGATCACCTGGAAGAATCCCACCGTGCTCGCTGCCTGCCGGATCTGCTCAATCACGGCGGCACGCGACTCCTGCACGGCGGCCAGGTCCACCGTGGGAATTTCCGGCGCGGAACCGGGTTCTGCCCCGCGCTTCAGCTCCGCTAGGGTTTCTGGCGGGTGAACGAAGATAGGGGGTATGGCCTTGATTCCCGAGTCGATCAATCCTTTGACTCCGACCTTGGTTTCGTCGAACTCCTTCACCGCTTTCGCGCGGTCGTAGGGCGCGGCGGCGCTGACCGCGGTGGCCACCGGCGATGACATAGGGAAGAAGCGAGAATAGGAATCGGTGAAGGGTCTGCTTGTTTCTAGGAAGTTCAAATTCAGTGAACAATGAAATGAAAACATTAAAGCGCAGTTTTCTCACGCAGTGACAATAAATAAATAACAAAAGCAGAACTATTTTAGATACGTCAAGAAACTTGACTAATTCTAGTCATTTTTTATTTTAATTATATCTTTTATTTACACATAATTACAATAAACGGTTACGTGACACTAAAAAATTATAAGTATTGTCTTAGATAGCATTATTGCTTATATAAGTGTTGCTTGTACTTACTTTTAAGCGACAATCAATTGATGTTTTTCTTTATAAGATGAAAAAAAAAATCTAATAAAAAATAGTTTAGTTTTAAAATTTTAAAAAGTAAGCTAAAAACATTCTTATAGATATATGACAATTTCTCTAAATATAATTATTTATTAGATTATTTTATGTTTAAATATTCTTTTAGTTTTTGTTTTGTTCAGTTTATTTAATTTAGTCTTTTTTTTTGTCACGTTCAATTTGATTCCGTTTTGCTAAATTATGTTTAATTTCATCATTTTTTATTGATATCGTTTAAATTAATAAGATCATAGTGTACAAGCTAACACTGTTCACATTATATGAAATATTTTAATTATGATTAATTTGTATTTTGTTCAAATAAGTTCTTATTTTAGTTAGATTTATTCAATTTAGTCTCGCTCTCCACTTCATTACCCTCGACCTCCACTTCATCATGACTCTCACCATGGACTCATTTATCACCCTCACCCTTCATTTCATGACCCTTCACCATTGCCACCACCACCACCACTATCGTGGTCATCGCCGCCACCACCACCACCACCAAACTAAAACCACCACTACCACCCTACATCCACCAACACCACCTCCATAACCACAACCACCACCACACTAAAATCACCGCCACTACCAAACTAAACCCACAACCACAACCACCTTGCAACCACTCCCTACAACCATCTTAACATGAATGTATGATTTATGCTAAGATACAAAGTTATTATTTAAATGGATAAATCATTTTAACAAGTTACTAAGATAATATTTTTTTGAGATAAAATCATGTCATTAAATTAGTAAGTTACGATTACGATTAGTTATTTCAACTAAAATATTAAATTATATCTTGTTAGATTTAGTAGTACTTACACGTATGAGTAATTTATTTGGTTAAAAGAGATAAACTTAGAGATATACAAAAAGGTATATGTTCTAACCTCAAGTTCGTCAACATCGATAGAGTCAATTACAACATCTGATGTATTTTCCGCCTTGGAGTTTGGAGCTCTGTCACGATTTTAACCTTTAGCATAACCTTCTAATATACTACTTGTAACATCAATAAGTTCAACCTTTAAATTTACTTTCCCTTGCAACCTTATGTTTGGTATCTTTAGTCATGATAAGGTCGATTGACTTTGTGTTTTGATTTACTTCATCTAGTTGCTTCTTTGAGACACTTAACACTGCCGAATTTTCTTGCTCTTTCTTTTTCATGCCCCAATTCTAAGAAAACCACTCATCTTCCTTCATATTATCTAAGGTAACTCATAATCTACCAAGGACTTCTTTAATTCATTGATGCACCCACCACCTTCATAAACAAATCTTGAAAACTATTTTCTTCCAATGGTGAATGATGGTCATGCTCCTTGCTAATATTATTTCATCCAAATCCAAACTCCTTCATGCCCTATGAAATGTAGCATTTGAGAATCAAAGTTTCATAGCAAGGCTTTTCCCATATAGTTACTACTATTTCGTATCATGTTGATATGCCACAATGAATTCACATTTGGCGAGTTCATCAAATTTGATTTGATCGAACCCTTCTTGCTCCTTATTACTAGTGTAGGGAACCTCCTTTCTTAAGGAAAATTTTGGAGTGGGGGTCTAAGGTGGTGATTTTTGACAAGAATGGAAAGTTAGTTCATAATTTGGAGTTGGCAAAATGTTTGAAGTAACATTAATGTAGGTTCTATTTGGATGTTAACACTATAAGGATTGGCATTCTCAATTACATCCAACTCAATGATCAAGGATGAGTTTTTCTTCTTTTTTGCTAACCTATAAAAGTTGGCTAATATGTCTTTCTCTAGCATTGTCACCCTAACCTTGGCACACAATTGTTGGTAGTTAAAATATTTTCCCATAACTTTTGCAAAAGAAAAATAAAAAGTTGGTATAAAATAGGAATACAAAAACAAGATGATCAATACACTACGCCATAATTACCAATAGATAGCACTATTTAAAAAGCATTTAATTAAATAAGCGCTATAAATAAAACTAAAACATCAAAAGAAAGCGCTTTATAAAATAAGCGTTATACAAATAAGCACGTATAAATAGCGCTTTATCATAAAGGCGATGTTTATAACGTATTTATATTTTAAAATAATAATAATAATAATTTTTTATAGATTAATAGAGAGCATCAAGTGATTTAAGCATTATGTTTGTGATGTGAATAGATAATGTGTTACGTATTTTGATATGAATAGGTAACCTGTAAGTAAAATCTCTAGAAAAAAAATGGTTCAAGTGTTGCTTTCCCACTTAGTATTCTCTTGTTCACCTAAGAAAGAAATCTCGCTGCTCGCGTGACTACCTGTTCCGTTCACTGGCGTTTTCCCCATTGCGACATCCTCTTCCCTTTTCACACTCTTATCCTATGATATATATATATATATATATATATATATATATATATATATATATATATATGGTACCTCTGAAACCCTAGCTTTTCAATATCTCGTTTTTTCTTAGTTTTTTTCGGCTAAACCCTTTTAATCTTGCTTTTATTGTGAACAAGTGGCTTTTTCTTGATATTAGGTTTTCCATTTTTTTATTTATGTGTTGGTTTATGGATCTTAGTGGGTGCAAACTCTGATATGCTTTCCTTCGATTAAAGAGGTTAGGTTAGATGTGTCAAATGTGTGTCCTTCACCTTCCTGCTAATGCTTTCGAATATTTTTGAATTAGAGCGAATTGGGAAACAAGAAAATGACATTGTGTTGATGATGAGGTATTCGCTACCAATCAAGATTATTTGCAAAAGGCCTACACTTTTCTTTTATTGTTGATCTAAACTATTCCAATAACGTGTTTATGAAATTACAAAATCATAAAACTATATAGTTACAAAATTATAAAATTGTTAACATAATTAAAAATTGTAAAATTTTAGTTAATTATGTAAATTTGTTTTAGAAAATGATACTATCAGAGGACAAATAGAGAAAACTTTTTTTGTAAAAGCGTTATTCTATTGAAAAATATATAGAGCATTTGTTTTAGAAAATGCTATTTATTGATGTAAATTTGTTTTAGAAAATGTTGTATCTAATAGATAGATAGAGAGCACTTTTTGTAGAAAGTGTTGTCTTTTTGAGAATTATATAGAGAGTGCTTATTTGAGAAGCGTTGTCTATAAGATGTCATTAGATAGCGTTTTTTTACAAGCGCTATCTATTAGCAAAAAAAGTGTTGTCTATTAAATATTTTGGCGTAGTGATATAAGAAAGTACTTACCCAAATACCAATTTCTATGGTCATTAACATTGGCTATTTTATTATTTCAATGTTTATCCTTTCCTTAACCAATAAGATCTACTCAGTCATAGGTTTAAACTTGTCATGTGTTTGTCAATAAAGAGGAAACTAGGAAGTTTAGTCAAAGCACACTCTTATATGTATCTTTCTTTGAGCATTTCATTATAAAGATTTTGTTTTTGAAAGAATTTGTATAGATAGAAAAAACAGGATTGTATTGGACTCAATTCATAGAAACCTAATCAACTTGGGAACCGCATTAAAGTCGAAAAAAATACATAAATTTCTTTATGGTTGAAAGACTTGGAAGGAAGTCCAACTATTGTGGCAAAGTTCACTCCAAGTGACATAGTCCTCAACCTTTTACACACCAAATTGGATAGAGGAAATAAAATATTTGTTCCTGCAGGGACAACATTAAGTTATTATGAGACTCAAACCTTATCTTATCGCAATCTTTGAACTTCTCGGATGGGTACTCTACGATCTTGCATGCTAAATCCCTGTTACTGAGTACTTCATGGAACATAGGGGGTGTGCCTGCAGAAAGGACTTTGACGATCAAGTCAACTTGAGCTCTAAAAGTAAAAACTCATAGTTTTGCATCTCTAATTACCTAGGTCCACTTATATTTATAGAGGATTGATTACTTATAATGCTTTTAATTAGTTAATTGTGGGTTGGGATTTGACTAGGCTTAATTGCTTTTGACCAAATTTTATTGGGCCTTACTAGGTTTAATTGGGCCTGCGTTACAAGCCCTATACTCTTTGAACATGTTTCGTTAGATCTTGTCTTGTTTTTGCCTAAGTTAGAGCAGGTTCGCTAACATGCAGGCATATCATATTTTCTTGCCTTCATGTTTTCAATCACGAATGTGTCTAGTTGATTATGCATATCTTCTCTTTAACTCATGGTGTCGGATAGTTGGCTGGTTTTGTCGCTATATAGGCGACCTTGGGTATACATGATATAGTTATCGGTTGAGCGCCTATTATTTGTTATGTCGTTATGTATCCAATTGTGGTATCTACGGTCTTTTGGGTTAGCGGCTTGTCCAACCCCTATGGTACAATATCTAAGCTCTTAAAGAAACACTTGTACACATAGGGGAAATCCTCACAATTGACTAATGACTTTTTATAGTCCCTATTTGAGGCTTAACATTCATCTATAAATACTAATTTAGTTCCTATTTTTGTTGAGTTTGTTCAATTTAGTCCAATTTTTTTCTTATTCAATCAAGTCACAAATTTCTTCAATTTTTATTAATTTAATCATTTTTTTTTGTAACAATGCTTAAATAGTTAACAACATAGTGACAAGGTTGAACAGTTTGTTTAAGGTTGCCCTTGACATATTTTGTTTTATCACTGACGTGTGTGTTCCTTCTCATCTTTATAAAAACATACACTCCACCTTCTCTAAGGTCTAACTTCACACTTCATTTTCTTCCTCCACGCACAAAATCAATTTCCACACATGCATCTTTTCTCAGCACCGAACCATCCATCATCGAAACAAAACACACAAAAACTTTCTTTGCATTATCTTCTTTTTCATAAAACCAACACACCCAACAATACTCTCAACCATAATCAACTTAATATTCTTCCCCAATCAATTTCCAGTTAAGAATCGAACAACACATAACCACACACAAACAACTTCTTTTTCTCCTCTAACATAATCACATTCACTCTCATCTCAAAACAAACAAATTAAACTCAACTTTTCTATCTCTCTTCATCCCCACAGCTTAACCAGAGAGCACACAACTACAAATTCCCCCTCATCTCATTCACCTTATATCTAATCAAACATATCGTCATCATAAATCAAAGAGTAAAGCTAGAATAAGAATAACATTCTGGTGAAGCTCAAACGGTGGCGAGTGACAACCTCGGCGTGGTCACGGTGGCAACTCTGAATGGTTCATTGTGTTTAACTATCGGAGGTGCAGTGTAGACGAGCTTTGTTCTCAAGAGTGTGGAGGAGTTCGTGTGTAGGAAGAAGAATGAGAGGAGAAGTCGCGCGCCACTAGTTGTTGGCAACGACTCTAGTAATAGTCATAAGTGATGGTGGTTATGGGTTCAAGAAGCATTTGTGTCTACCTATGAAGGCGGAAAGATGGTGGCGCAGACGTTGGCTGACAACGCTATCAATGGTGACGGTGAACCAACGACAAATCTGAGCGACAAGGTTAGAAGGAGGCTAGGTGGTAGCTGCTTGAGATCCTTGGTTGGTGATTTGGGTTTCTTGAATTTGAAATGGATGTATGTCATTGGAATTTCATAATTGGGATTTCTTGAATTTGAAATGTAGATATGTGATTGAGGTTTCTTGAATTTGGAATGGAAGAGATTATCTATGAAAGTGTTTTTTCGGGATGAAGGTATGTGGGGATGACTGATGAATGATAAGTGTTGGAGTCCATGGAGAACGATGAGGACTAGGCCACGTTTGGGGCCATGTCATACGAATTGTTCCACCTTGTCACTATGTTCTTAACTATTTAAACCACGTTACAATAAAGTTGAAAGTGTGTAGGTAAGAAAAACTAGTTTTTCTAGTGTTTATACCTAACCCATTTATGAAGACCCAAATACATATAAATATAACTATTTAACTAAGAAATATAATTTCTACTCATTACTCATAATTATTATTAATAATAATAAATATTCGTACTAATTTAATAAAAAAAATCTGTTATAAAATAATCATTTTTTTATTACAAAAGATTCTAAACGTTGCAGAAGCCATAATTCTCGCTGCTTCAGTTTCAGTTTTGATGCTAGATTTGCTTCCATTTAGATTTCAACCCTACTTTATCCCTCATTCACACCTATAAATAGGTGCTTTTGGTGCTCTCTAAAACATAACATCTCTCATTATTTTCTCTTCTTTCTTCAAGCTCTCTTCTCCCTCCTATTATTCTGGGTTACTTACTCTTTCAAGAGTACTTTCTTGCTAGTTTTGAGATCCTCGAAAAATTCTAGAAGTTCTTGTTGTATCATGGAGGCTTGCGCAACACCCTACGGATAAGTCTTTAAGGGTAATGGATATACATGTCTTAAAAAGTGTTCTTTTGTTCGTGATTTATCAATTATTTACAACAAAATCTACTACAAATAAATGATTATATAATACTAACACATCCCCACCAGAATTCATCTTTAAAGAATTCATAACTGACCAAAGGAGATATCTTCATTTCTAGTTTACAACTTTTCATTATAATATATGTTCTACATAATTTTAGTATAAGAGCACATTATTATAGAAAATATTTAAATACATGTGCTATTTTAACAATAGTATAAACTTAAGATAAATAATACATTTAAATAGGGATGCATTGTTGATATTTAAAAAAAATGTTCATTGAAGTCAACATTACAAGAAAATCTTGAATTAGAAACCTATTCTGAAATCAATCATAATTAGTCACTATAGAGACCAATTTAGATACTAATTTACAAAATTAAAAATCATTGGTTACTAAAATATTCATTATATTATGAATAAAAATTATAATTGGTCATTAATTAATTAGAGACTAATTTACAAACTAATTTCTTTGGTAGTCAAAACCTTGGTAGCTAATTTTTAGTGACTAATTTACAAATTAATTCCTTTAGTAGCCAAAATCTTAGTAGCTAATTTAAAGACCAATTTAGTAACCAATTATAATTTTTTATTCATAATAGTGACTATTTTTGTGACGTCCCATTTTAATAGATTACTCTACCAAATAAAGCCTCACCACAACTTTGATAACGAGAACCAACCAGATCAACATGAAACGTACGAAAAGTAACTATTACAGTCATCCATAGGAGTACTTAGAGGAAAACTTGGACATACAACCATGCCATAAGAAAACACAATCTAAGGTTTAACAGTTGTGCAAAAGAAATGCTCTAGGAGCATGGGATTACAAGGCACTAGGGCCATAGAACTTCTTCGAAAGCCACCTCAACGGACCCACTAGGCTGCACTGTTACCACCAGGCCTACTCCCAGAATTTCCTCCATCTGCTCCCACCAAGGGTGATCATCGCAAAAGAGAAAACACAACAGGAACACGAAACAGAAAATGCAAGGGTAAGCTAGTGTAACATGAAACTTATCATAGCGTAAAAGAATAA
>Ga0214542_1001442_pt1 | contig 48644 bp, 22 predicted proteins | sample CNSS1metaG_FD_160096 | JGI IMG/M metagenome (GOLD analysis project Ga0214542, IMG submission 160096) | Root nodule microbial communities from cowpea collected in UCLA plant growth center, Los Angeles, California, USA - CNSS1 | ecosystem: Host-associated > Plants > Roots > Nodule | place: USA... | reverse complement strand
CTAATATATATATATATATATATATATATATATATATATATATATAAGGGTATTTTTCTAAATTAAAGTTTAGCGGATACGGGTATCCACGGATACGGATACTATGATACCCATACCCGCCCCATTAACATGCGGGTATCAAAAATATCCGTACCCACGGGTAGCGGGTATCCATTTTTAATATCCGTTTCTTACCCGTTGCGGGTTTTATCCACGGATACCCGCGGGTAAGGATTTTTTTGACATCTCTAGCAATGACAAATCGTAAACAATGCTTAAAACAATCTCTTATCCCTTCATCTAATTAAGTGTGAAAGTGATTATCTCCAATTTTACTTAGATTAGTTGAGTACTCCCGAACCTAATTGATTATTTGCGTATATGAGAAAATTTCTTAGCTTAAATATAATCGATTATATTTTAAAATAATAGATTATTTTGTTATCAATTTAAAAACGCAAGTCCCAACTTACCATACTTAATTTTGTACTAAACTTAATCAATTATTTTGGTTTATGAAAATTGTTCTAGCCAAAAGGTAAAAGTTTGATCACTTAGAGCATTTTGTCCTCATCGTCCCTCAAGGTTCTCCTTTATGCCTACTTTTATGATCTATAGGACTCTTTTCTCTTTTAATGCTCATCAAATTTCTTTACTTCATTTAAGTCTCTTGTCATGTCTTGAACTGTTACTTGAGTTATCAGCTTTAAACTCCTTATTTATTACCTCATATTCTCGTCATAGCGATCTCATTAGCATTAGGTTAAAGACTAGATCGGCCTTGAGCCTAACACTACATAGACCCCAAACATAGCTTTTTATAAAGTTTAAGGCTAAATAAAAATATTTAACATTACACTTAACAATAAACTCGTCTTCGAAACTAGAACTTTAATTGGTACTTCAGCTTAAGACTTGATCGTATATCTCCTTTTGCTATCATAAGTTGCCTTTTACCTTTGTTTAGTAATGCAAATCGTCTTACGTCTCATTTTCCCTTATGGGAGCTTTAACGGATCGCTTTTCATATTCTTTAGGAGCTTTAAAAAGTTGTCATTTATTTCTTCTTGGACCCCTTGAAAGGTCACCAATATTTTTTATTGCCTTGATAGGTCACTAGGTTCCTTGAAAAGTCACCTTAATTTTTGGGTTTAGTGCCTCGAAAGATCACTAGGCGCCTTGAAAGTTCACCTTAGTTTTTGGTTTAACACCTTGAAATGTCACTAATTCTTCTTGATAAGCACCTTGATAGATAATCTCGAATTGAGCTCGTTGTCTTTTAAATTGATCTTTAAATTTGATTGCTACGAGAATTTCTACTTTCGAGATTTGAAAAACGAAAATACAATTTTAAAAATCTAATTAACGTCAAGTAAAAGAGAAACAAAAGGAATCATAAGAAGAAATATATGAAAAATAAACCAAAATAAAAACAAAAAGAAACCCATTACAAGTAAACATCATTCTTCAACATGCTTGACGAGATAAATGACAAAACATCCTTCAAATATAACTGCAAAGAACATTATAACAATTAAGTGATCATATTTGTTGATCAAATCTCGAGAAATCAAATATAAGAAAAAGGACAGCTTGGGAAAAAGGAGAATTCAAGTTATTATGAGTCTTCATCTATTTAGTGAGGCTAATCTATTCAGTGGGGGTGTTATAGGAGCATTATTAGGAGAGGTAATGAAATGGGCTATTTCAACCATAAACAAAGGTCTAGCCTTCAAGTGTACACTCAAGAGTAGCTAAAAAACCTTAGAAGATTTGGTTTCTCTGATGAAGGACATGAAGAAGTACCACGTGATGTTGGATCGCTGTTAACTTTTTGGGAAGTGTACCAAATCGTTACAAGTAGTAAAATGGTAGTCCAAGTGCCGTTTTTCCAAGGGATTTGTGTTTGTAAATCTACTTGTGGTTATTTACTAGTTTTAGCAATTATGAAAAAACATTTTTAATTCAATGTAAAATAAAACATGCAAAATTATCAAAATTAAGATGTGAATCGGTAAAGAGCATCATTAGGATTGGATTTCATGAATCAACTTAATGTAACACTACACAATATATACATCCCTTCGTACTCCTAATCATCTATAACATACGGATTTGATGAATTCACACGAGTAGATGGAAGAATTCGCTGTAGTTTTTGTCCACACGGTGCCCTTGATTGAAACTTTCGAGTTTTTCTGCATTTCCACCACAAAAAGAACTGCCTTCTCTCCTTTGATTCTCAAAACTTAACCAACCAAAACGGTCTGCTCGTTGGGCGAGCCCTATCTCTTGCTGGGTGAGAGATCAATAAACTGCCACACAATGGTTGTGTCTCGTTGGGCGAGACAGACTTCTCGCTGGGCGGGTGGGGAGGCTCTGGCTGGGCGAGATGGTTCTGGCAGACAGCTTTGTAGTCTTCCATTTTCCTATACAATTACCTATACAATAATCTAAGAAAAGAAAAATACTTCTAACTAAACAAAACACAAAATACTAATAAACTACCTAAGAAATAAACATCAAACACATGAAATAAAAACAAATAAGAGAGGTTAATAAGCTTAAATACCAAGTATTTATCAAGCTTATCAATTGCCCAAAGAGGAGATAGAAGAGTTGGAGAGTCGTGTGCAAGATGTTGAAGAGTTTGTTGGGAAGTGCTTGAAATTGGGTCAGTGGAGAGTGTGGTTGATCCCTTATTTCCAACACAAGCTTCGGAGCAAGGACGAGGCTCTCCAAAGGCACTTATCGGCGAACATGTCGATGCAGAACAAGAGGGGCTTGATAGAGGTGGTGAGTATCATGAAGAGGGTTTTGGAGATTCTTCATATTAGTTGTAGAGATCTTGAAACCGGCCAAGCGACATTCGACATACGTCATGACCCTAGAATGACACATGGCAACAAAGGGTGTGAATACTACACACTGGCATCAAATTGTTTGTGATGCCATGTATTAGAAAAAATACGTTTTGGGAGTCGGGAAGTGTTTTACCGATGCCCCATGGTAGGCCAAAATGTTCTAGCCAAAAGGTAAAAGTTCAATCAACTAGAGCACTCAAAGTATTGTGTCCTCCTCCTCTCTCAAGGTTCTCCCTTATGCCCATTTTCTCATTTTCTTAGATTCTCTTCTCTTTCAATGCTCATCAAACTTCTCCATTTAATTCATGTCTCGAATAGTTACTTGGGTTATCAACTTTAAATTCCTCATTTACTGCCTCATATTCTCATCATAGTGATTAAATTGCATTACGTTAAAGACCAATCGTCCTTAGTCCTAACAATTAATCAGCCTCAGGCCTAATAACTAATAGGCTTTGGGCCTAGCACTACATAGGCCCTCAACTATAACTTTTTGTAAAACTTAAGACTAAATAAAAATATTTAACACTACATTTAAGAAAAAAACTTGGACTTTAATTGATACTCGGCTTAAGACCTAATCAACCTAGGTATAATACTACAAAATTATTTTGGTCTTCTCATAAACACTTTGGAAGATAGTTCAAACTTTACAAACTTTAATCTAGTCTGATAACCATTTGTAGAAGCTATACTTGGGGATGGAGACATCATAAAAAAACTTCAAATTTTATAGATTCCCAACAAGATAGAGAGTGAGGCCCCTACAACTTCTTGTTCCCAAATTTTGTGGTGGTGCCCAATGGAGATTATTTTCCGCCCACGGTGATGCATCAAAAACTAAATTTCAGTGCAATTTAAGGTATTTTCATCTAGCTTTAGTTAAATCTCTTTTCCATCTAAATATCAATCACAATTTGTCCAAGACAGAAATGATTGAGGTCATACCAACCAAATAAAACAGTTTAAATGTAGTACTCAAGAAGTGATCCTAAGGTTGTCTCCTAGTGACCAATGTTTTTAATCAAAGATTCCAGATGCAACACAAAGGGGAGGGGGGTTGGCAGATTCATAAAACACAGAAATACAATTCAAAAACACAGTTAAAAAGGTTCAATTAAAATGAGGTTAAAATAGTATTGACTCCTTGAATTCAAATGTAATTCCACTTATCATGGTTCATGAAAATAGGTTTCTGCTCTTTGTCAATCCACTCGTTCAAATCCCACTAAATGAAGGTTAACAACTTATTTCAATACGCAATTAAGCAGTTCATACATCCATTAATTTGTGATAGTCAAGTTACATTCATTAAGCATGAACAAAACTCAACCAAGAAAACATATACCAAATCTATAAATTAAGCATAAACAGAACAAGATTATCTATTCAACATAGAATCGGGATAAAGAGAGAACAAAAATGAAAATACCAAACAGAACCTCAAAGCTTCATTGCATTTCTTTCAAGAAGTCAATACATTGAATTAGCAAGCCATGGAATGAAATTACAAAGCAGAGGTAAACAAATATATATCACCATAGTGAAGAGAAGGAACTTAAGCAAGATGCAAAGTGCAAAAAAATGAAAAGTCTATACTTCAATGTGTAGAATGTAAGACCCGAGAAAATTAAATATAAATAAATATTTAATTATAATAATTGTGGATGGAGGATACACCTAAAGGAATTAAATGGCTAATTATAACAAGAAATAGTGATAACCTAAGTGGTTGAGTGTTTTAGGTGTTGTTAAGATGACTTGGGTTCAAGTTTTGTATATGCCATTAGTGGAATATTTAATTATTATTTTATTATGTATGTATGCATGAGTATGTGATGTGGCATTATAATTGTATGTGTACAAGAAATGTTATAAAACATGTAATGGCTTGTTGGTTGTGCATATGCTTGAGAATTGGGTGAATGTGAGTTTGAACCTTGGCTAGCGTGATATAGTCCTTTTTACGCTTAAATCATTTTTGCTACATTTATAGATGATTAGGAAACCCTATCCGTCTTCAGAGAAGTTAGAAGGGCAAATATATAACCATTAAGGAGCTGAAATCACCATGTAAATGCCAAAATTGATGACCATTTAAGTTAAATTCATCTTTTTAATTAATTATATTTTTGGATTGAAAATTTAAGGGAGAGAGTGGAGTTAGGGAGAACACAAAGGGTTATTTGTGTAGCAATAAAGACAATACTGCAAATTAGTGAATTGGTGACGTAAAAGAGAGGTTTAAGTGTTGGAAAGGATCCTTGGGAGTTGGAGATAAGGGTTAAGTTTTTTGGGGCAAAGAAGATCACTAGGATTGCGTTAGGAGCATGAATTCCATGTAAAGAGAGTTGCACTACTTGTTTTAATTTTGAAATAACTGTTCTATACATGTATGACATTGGGGGTGCCTCTTTTCTTTCATTTTTTGTGTTGAATTCGTGTTTATGGGCTTCTGCCCAAAAATTGCCTGGTGGGGTTCTTGGCCATTAGGTGATGCATGATGCGTGAAGCCTAATTCTGGGTTCAATGCGAATGGTTTTCCTAAAAACTGATACACCACATGGTGGTACATGCTTGCCGCCAAGCGATAGCTAGTGTCCAACAACCTTTTTGATTGGTTGTGTTTGGCAGCAAGTTGGGGGTCCTATTAGGGTTCCTTTAGTATCATGAAAATGGTATGAAGATAAAATGTGCAGAATTATATAGTGGTGTGTCTAATGTGTTATTGGTGAACATGGAATAACACTAAACTTGATTTAGTTGAGTCATAGGAATAAAATGATTATAAGAGGTTTTGTTTGAGATGATGGTATGAGTTACATGACTTATGAGTCTCAAGGGGATGCTAGTTTTGAAGTCTCTAAGAAGTTTGGGTAAAATCTTGTTAAATTCAAGTTGCTAGTAATGTGAGTCTATGTATGATTGCATGATCATGTAGTGATGACTTTTAATATTGGTATGAAGCATTGGAATAAATAGAATGTGCAGGTGTTGTTTTGGGTAAGATATGACATTGCCTGAGTGTATGTAGTATTTAGTTGTTATTTTTGAAAGTTTTGTATGAACATGTGGTGTTCCTTGTCTAAGTTAAGTGTGGGCATGGTTAGAATTGGTAAGTGCATGTGAATATATATGATTGAGGTACATGATGTGTTATAAGTGTAAAGTTTAGGTATGTCGAATTGTATGAATTTGCCATTTGATATTTTGAGGTGCCTGTAATGATTGGTGTATTAGAATTTGACTTAATGAGTTTAAACTAGTAAAGTCACACTACTAGTTTGGCGCCTAGCGGGGCAGATTGGACCTCCATGCGATAGCTTCAAATAGGAGTAGCTTATGAAGTGTGGTGCCCGACGACATTAGGGGACCGCTAGGTGGTCCACATTGTGACTTCGCCTGGCTACACCAAGCGATAATGTAGTGGCATGGTGCGTTTGTGGTGTGGTTTGCATGGCCAATTGTGGAGTCTTGGTCTGGGATATGCTTGGATGAATTACGAGCGGGAAGGTTCATAATGGAGCTGGAAACGTGTGATTAATACAGATGGGGAGGTTCATATCGAATGTACTCTTGTGTGGGAATACGAGCGGGGAGGTTTGTATGTTTCATACTCACACTTGAGGATGTTATAAGCGAGGATGTTTATAATAGGATGTGTTCAATTATGTTGGATTATGAGCGAAGAGGTTTGTAGAGGCTGGACTACGAGTGGGGAGGTTCGTAGAGTTGGACTACGAAAGAGGAGGTTCGTAGAGTTATACCACGAGTGGACAGGTCTGTGGAAGCATATGAAATCCCTTAGACCATGATCGAGTATGTGCATTGGATGTGCTAGTCTCATATAGGTTAGGAGACTATGGCTACATATGTACGTTATGTGACAAGGTCTCTAAGTTGTGAGTCTTGCTAAGCGAAGTTATTGCTTTTGGGTGAGGTGATGATGTGGATTATTCATATTTTATTCTGTTGAGCTCACCCTTTTTACTTGTGTTTGGCGATGATCATGTGAAGAGTCACATGGAAACATATGTTCTTTCAGGTTATGATAGCGAGACATAGAGCTGGAGTGAGGGCTAGCTTGGGAAATCCTATTAAAGATACATGATTTGATATATTTTATATTTCCTTTAAGTGATTTATAGATTTTGGATTTGTATTTAATAAATTATGAGGTAATGTTATTTTATACGTTTTTAAAATTTTAAATTTTCCCGCGCTTATGAATAGTATCAAAAGAGTTAAATTTTATTTTTTAATTATAATTGTTTTACCAAGTAATATCGGACTAGGGTGCTACATAGAATGAAGAAGAAAACGTGAAAACCCAACAATGGGTGTTATTCCAATGTGGGAGATAATGTAGAATCAAGAAGAATACTTTCTCAAAACACCCTAAAGTCCTAAGAAAATGTGGTAACATCATTCTACACCTAATTGATTACAAAAATGTCACTCTCAGCATCAAAATTAAAAAACTTTGCATTGGGCTAAAATAGGAGTTGGTCCATTACTAATGTTGACGTGGAAAAGCAAGCTGATGTGGAGCAGATGTAGCACTGACGTGGCACCCTACTCTCCAACCTAAAATGAAGTATTGAAGCCTAAAACCTAAAAATAATTAAGAAATGAAATTAGACCAAGAAATCCAAATTAGTAAAAATTCGAATTATTGGCCCAATGAAGCCCAATATATGAAAAGACACTAACAATAAATAATTAAGTACTAAACATCTATCAAGATGGATACGAAAAGGTAAGAAAATAAGAGAAAATAATGGCTCATCAACAAATCACATATGTCATCATTTCAAAAGAAAACAAGATACTAGGTAAAGTTTTAATGGGATTATTTATTATTCTATTCTCTTTAAGTAGTACCTTTCATATAATAATAGAGTCATAAGTATAATCATCTCACTACATCAGAGACACTCTATCAATCTACCCAAAGAAATCACTTAGTCACACAATCAATCAATAAAGTTTCTACTCATCCAACATCACTACTTTCATACCAATTTCATAACGTAACAACATCAACCATCACTCAACATATCAAATCGGACAATCTCACCCCCACTTGGGAACTTCACAATACAGACCCAAAATCTCTTCCTTACCCTAAATCCTAAACCTTAAACCTTATAAACTTTGCCTAACACTTGCTTGTTTCCTCTAAACAACTTCACATAAAGAAATCACTCTATTTTCATAACAGAAACACCTAAATGACTATAAAAACACAACTTTGGAACCTCTACCAAAGGGATTTTCATCAACAACAAGGAGAGGCAAAATGCAACCAAAAATGGACATGCATGCGAAGAAAACATGCTCAATAGAAAAGAGTAGAAATGCAAACTCGCTTAAAGGAGAAATTTATCAGGGGCTTTGATAGATTTCTTTGCATAGATCACTCCTGTGGTAGTGGATCTTCAAAAAGAGTATAGATAAGTTAGAGATTTAGGGGGGAAAGGAAGATGATTGAGGAAATTAGGTTTTAAAAGGAAATTTGTTTTCTACAAATTGGGGTTCTCATAACAAATGTAAGAAATAACTCGTGTTAACATCATATTTTGGATGCGTGAATTACAATTAACTAAAAAATTCACTATATTTAACTTTATATCATAAATGTGACTTTGAGACTATAATTCTTGATCAAGTAAGTTCATCCCTAAGAAAGAATCATATATAAAATTTTGGTTTAACTATGTTTTTTTCCATATTAAACCATAACTCGAATTTGGTTTTCGTCCCTATCTCAAACTTAGATCCTATTAAGTCCCCATACTTTAGAAATGCATGGATGAAGTCATTTTTGTCCCACAACGTAGACTACTTTTAGACGTGACAAACAACAAATCACGCCACAAGTTCTTTTTTGGTTAGCAACTTAAAGGTCAGCATGATTCGTCATTTGTCATGCCAAAAAATTGCTAACATTATTGGACAAGGAGGATTGCATCTATGCATTTCTTATGAAAACCAAAGTGTGTTATAATTTAAGGACCTAAAACATAGTTAACTTTGTTGGGATGATGAAAATAATACATCTTGGAAAGTCCCACATCTCCTAGGATAAGTTAGGAAGTGGGTGTCGGTGACTACATAATGGACTCTAAGTCCATGGTGTTTCTTGCCTCAGTCAAAGACACTTTAAAAGCTTGTATTTGACTTTTCTTATACTTTTGTAATAGAGTGTTGTTAGATTTTGGTCAAATTATTGTTTTGAAAAGTGTAAGGGTACTTAGGGTCAAAAGGCATGGGAGAATGGTTTGTACAAATTTTCACATAATGTTACTCTCTAATTGTCTTTAGACAAGATAGTGGTTTTTCTCTAGATTTTGGAGTTTCAACTTCCTTTATCTTGAAATTCTCCCTTCCTGGTCCCTACCCTTTTATTTTAGCCTTCACCTTATATGTTTCCCCACTTTTCCTTCCGACCTTATCCATATATTAAGTTATAGTATCAATTTAACTCTTCTACTCTACTGCACACACATGCGCTGACACCTCTCCTTGTTCTAACTTTTAAATTCAATTCCTCTTACCAAACTTGTAGTGTTAGACATAAGAACTTATCCTTGAAAATCCCTTCGCCAAACGCATTGATTTTGAGTTTCGACTTCACTTCTTAGGCTTGAACAAACCAACTTATTTTTCCTTGTCCACCGAGATATCCTTATGCGTACTCACCTCTTTGATCAAGAGATTTTCTAAAAGGTCATACCCGACCCTTACAAAACAACATATCAAGTTTGACCCTTATTCTGTAGTCAACCACTACAGATAACACACACATATCACAAAACAAACACAAACCTAACAAGAAAGGTATAGGAGACAAACTCAACCTATCACTTTTCTCTCTTTTACCAAAACCTTTAGAATTAAGAAAGGAAACTATCTCAGATATAGTCATGAGTGTGCACCCTCATCACTCTACCAAGACAATTTCTATTCTTAATACTTCCATTTCACAAGTTCCTTTCTAGCGCACCAACGCTTCTTGGAAAGAACCTTTCCCCTTGCGCATCAACACATCAGGAAAGACAAGTAATACCCCTTACCTGCCCGCCAAAACCCGGTAAGAGCATTACTTCCTTAGGTCTTATAAGTAACTATCCTTGCCTGCTCACCAAAACCTAGCAAGAGTACCACCCTTACCTGCTCACCAAAACCTAGTAAGAGTGTTGCTTCTACTAAGACCCGTAAGCAACAACTCTTGCTTGCTCATCAAAACTCAGCAAAAGTATCACCCTTACTTGCTCACCAAAACCCGGTAAGAGCGTTGCCTACCCTGAGACTCACAAACAACAACCCTTGCCTGCTCACCAACACCCGGCAAGAGCCCACCCCTTACCTGCTCACCAAAACCCAGTAAGAGTGTTGTTTTCCCTGAGCCTCACAAACACAACTCTTGTCTGTTCAACAAAACCCGAAAAGAGCCTCACCCTTACCTATTCACCAAAACCCGGTAAGAGCGTCATTTTTTTTCTAAGCCTCACAGGCAACATTTCTTGCCTGCTCAACAAAACCCAACAAGGACACTGTTACTAAGCTTAGACATATAGAGTTAAGCACTAGAACTTAACTATAACACACAAGTTACAACCGAAACACGTCAAGCTCACTCCCCAAGGTCCAAAAATCTTTTGAAAACCATTGCTCTGATACCAAATGTAACATCTCGTCAAGATATTACGGATTTTAAATAAAAAGTAAAGAAATATTATGTCAACTTCATTTATTAAAGCATCATTTCCTAAAAATGCGGGAATTTAAAACTTTATTAAATAACTAAAGTACTCTGAAATCCCAAAATAAAATAATGAAGTTTTATCAAACAAGCCACAAGCCTTTACAAATTATTTTTCCAAACATAAAATAATACAAAGATAAAACTCTCGAGCTATCATTTCTCCGCCGCTAAGCTCCACCAGAACCACCTACATCAACATCATCTACTCACGTGTATCGCATACACGATCATTGTCAATCACAAGCAGATAGGGTGAGCTTCACAGATAAACCATATAAAATGGCATACACACATATAACACATATATATAGGCAACACATTCATCCCAAACGAATTCCATCCCTTTTAATTCATACCACCTAGCCACAACCAGGTTATTCGTGTTCTACATCTTCTAGTGATTACCTCAAGGTGACTTGTTGTCATACCTATCGACCACAACCGATAGAACACGTGTGGGAAACCATGTTACAGATCATACATTGTAACGTCAGGTGGAGTTCCCAAATATGAACATAGTTCGCAACGTCCCAAGACTACCAAACTCATCAGTCAACTACTGAGGAGGGCAATCTATCTGGACCTGTCTGTACTGGCCACTACCAGCACACTCACATTGGCAACACTCGCCAACCCGAGCCATAATTCAAGAGTTCCTTGTGTTCATCCGTCATCTCGAGCCATTGGATGGAGTGGGCCTTGATCTTGGCCCTTAGATCAAGCTTGGAGAAGGAGACAAGATCACGCCCCTTGGATCTTGGCTTGAAGAACAAGAAAGATTCTTAGCCTTTAGATGTGATGACCAACCTTAGTCAAACTATGAAGCAAAGGAGCCTTCTTGTCTTGATAATTTCGACCATGTATGAAGACAATTGGGCCGAGCCCAATTTGAACCCATCCTATGTTCCTTTCATGTCTTATGTATTATTGGAAAGCAAAGCCCAAACAATGGCCCAATTTAAATCTACACTACTAGATTTACATGCACTTCTTCAAGTCTTTATGATCTCTTTGGCCCATGTAAAGAATGTGAGAAGCCCATTGATTTTGTGATCATTTAATGGGAGGCCCTTTTGAATCTTTTTCATCATTGATCTTGTAATTGGGCCTTTTAATGGGCTTGGGCTTGGGCTTGAAGGTGCAATTGGGCTTGGTAGGGTCAAATCACAACTCAAGAGATGTTATTCCGAGCCACAACTCAAGCAATACCACGTGCTTTAACCCCTATCCCGAGCCACAACTCAAGGGATACGTTCTGAGCCACAACTCAAGGAACACCAACAATCCCACCTTTGAAGCATCACCATAAGCCTTGTAGATCATGCCCACAGAATCAAGAACACCAATACTACTGTAGTAAAATCACCTCGCGGGGGACACGTATCGCCAGGCGCTGCCCGATTCCAAACCGCTTGGAGGGTATGATGAGTCGAACCTTTGCTCACATTAAATAATTAAATTTTGAGAATTTAATATTATTTTTTTTGCTTAAAAATTATATTTAGTGGCATACTATATTATTGGACATCTTTGAGGATTATAATGCAACTGTAATTTAATTTAGGTCCTTAAGAGTGTAAATAATGAATCTTTTAATTCATAATTTAAGTCCCAAAATCAAAATTTTGGAGAGGAATAGTTCAGGTACTAAATGCACTCCCAATTTTCATGTTTGCACCCCCTTTTCCAATTGGATTATCTATTTCTGAAAAAAGAATATTTCTGGAGCTAACTGCATCCCCTGTTTTTAGGTTTACACCCCCTTCTATAATTGGACTTTCTATTTCTGTTCTGCACCCCTTCTTTTTACTAAGTTGCACCCCTAATGTCACTTAAACTCTAGTCCACCAAATTTCGCCACGTGGCAATCCTCCACTTACTAGATTAACCAATGAAAATAAGTCACGTCTTCAATCTTCCACTCACTAAAATAACCAACCAAAACATGACACCTCATCACTCTCTCTCTCCTTCACACAACCAAAACCCTAACCCTAATCTAAATCACTCGTCGGGACAGCGGACTGCATCGTCCTATTCGCGCCTCCCTTTCCCTCTCTACGCGTCTTGCCGTACCATCTTCTTCATTGCGCCTCCCTCTCCCGCACCTCCGACGCGTCTCTATCTTCTTCGACTCCATTGCCTCCATCACTCCTCCATCTTCTTCGACTCCATTGCCTCCATCACTCTTCCATACTCGAGTTCGTGAACCTGCATAAGTCGAGAACATTGAAGCACCACAACGTCCATGAACGAGCCAAAATTAACATCGTAAATCTGCCATTAACATCTTGCGACCTTCGGAAACCACCTCTGCTCGTGACACACATTGCCTGCACTCATTCAAACGATTCTCGCAGCCAGCCCCTGTGTCAACCACATTCACCAATGCTTCGCTGTTAACTTGCATCTCTTCCACGAACCACATTACTGGAAAAATGCAATATATCAAATACGCAAGTAGAACACATTCTCCATTGGAGAACCACTGGCCACCATCGGAACCTGGGAAACGCCCCTTGCGGCAACCCTCACGGCAGCCAAACCCTAATTGCGGAAAGAGAATTCTGGCTTGAGAGAGAGACTGCTCTGACACGTGGCAGTCTCTCACTGGACAGTCAATGAGTCAACACTGGTCAACCAGTCCACTCTGGGCAAGGGCGGTCAACGTTGGTCAAACAGGCTATTTTTACACTATTTTTGGTAGGTGGTTCCTCTGCAGGAACCCTAAATGGCCTAGAAAGAAAAGGATCATCTAGCGGCAATTCATTGCCAACCATACTAATTCTGGAAATTTCCAAAACCACAAACTTTAAATGGAATATAACAATTCATAAATAATCATACCATACTTAGCATGTCAATCAGACTTAAAATAATCAACACATGAAATTACCCTATTTAGCAATGCCAATCAAATTTAAAATCAAGTTAACGTGTAAGGTACTCTAATTATCATACCAATAAGAATTAAACATAAAATTAACGTGTAAAGCTCCCCTAACCTAGTTTCCTTGCTTAAAAACGCAAATGCTAGAGTTCCCCCTTTGATCACCAATGGTCTCCTTAGCACCACCTCAATTTAGCTCCTCTAATTCACTTACTAATCATTATTTTTTCTTAATTTCGTGCACCTTACAATGCTCTCAAAAATCCAGCCTCCAAACCCCTCTATTCTCTCACAATTTGTCTTTTAATGGTGTCTTGCCTCCCTTGGCTACTCATTCATCTAGGGTTTTCTCCACACTTTCACCTTCATGCCAAAACTAATTTTAGCAAAAAGGAAAGTTTAATTTAGAATAACCAAGGTTTGGACTCATGACCATGTCAATGCCAATTCAATGCACAACCATTCAACCAAATAATGTTTCATGATATTTAATATAATTCTATGATTATATTATCACTCAACATGATCAAGCATATTATTAAAAATAATAATAAATTAAATAACACACAATTGGCATACATAAAACTTGAACCCAAGTCCTCTTAAACAATCAAAGTACTCTCAACCACTTAAGCTAGTACTTTTCCACATCATATAAATCAATAATTAATGCCTTAAAGGCTCCCACTACCTACACTTATTAATTAATTAATTAATTAATTATTTAATTTTTACGGGTCTTACAGAGGACTATGACACATGGTAGCTCCTGGTTGGGCAGATTGTGAATGGTAGAATATATTTTTCTAGCATTAATTTTATACATGGGCACTAACTAATATTGATGCAAGGTGTGTTCTTATTATACACGAGCATTGGTTAGCTTTGATGTAAGGTGTATAGTAATTTTATACACGTACATTGGCTAATATTAATGTAAGGTGTGTTATGATTATACATGTGCATTGGATAGCTTTGGTGCAGGGTGTATGGTGTTTTTATGCATGAACCTAGGCTAATATTAATGTAGGGTGTGTGGTGTTTATACGTAGACATTAGTTAGTATTGATGCAAAGTGTATGTTGTTTATGTGTGGGCATTGGCTAATATTGATACAGAGTGTGTGGTGATTATACACGAGCATTTCTTAACATATTGATGCATGGTACATGGAAATTCTTAGAATGTGTTTATTTTAATCAGGGTGGAGATTGTTGTGCTGATGAAAATAATACTTCTTGGAAAGTTCCACATCACCTAAGATAAGCTAGGGAGTGAATGTTGATGACTATATAATAGACTCTAAGTCCATGGTGTTTGTTGCCCCAGTCAAAGACACTTTGAGCTTATATTTGACTTTTCTTATACTTTTGTAGTAGTGTTATGAGATTTTGGTTAAATTCTTATTTTTGAAAAGTGTGGGTGTACTTGGGGTCAAAGAACATAGGAGTAGTGTATGTGTTGTATAAATTTTCAAATAATATTATTCTCTAGTTGTCTTTAGATAATCACTGTGATTTTTTTTAAAATTTGGAGTTTTCACGTATATTCTTACGTGCCCTTGTTTTTATCTTATTTTTCTATTATTATGATGATTCTAGAGATAAGGAATATAATATTCTTGATAACTTTTTTAACAAACCTAAAAGGTTTAGAGCTTATAAATAGATTATTAAGATGATGGATCTCATTTTCGGAACGCTGAGCTTGTCTTGCTACAACAAAAAGTTAAACCTTAGATTAATCTTGATAAATACACATTTGTTTGTTTATTTGGAAAAGAAAAAGAAATGTGTATACATATGAAATGCTAAACTGAGACGGTACTTGCATTGATTCTCCATATTGATGATATAAAAAGAGAAAAAGTATTTGTTGGGTGAATTAAGTATTCGCATCTTGCATCATTGTTCATCATATTTAAGGAAAAAGAAGAGATATAGACAAACAAAAGAGATGGAAGAAAGGACGAATTACGTGATGTTGCTGTATTTTTAAACAAGAACAAAGAAGAGAGAGTGTGACAGAGAAAAGAAAAGAAAAGAAAGTGAAAAAGCAAAAGCGTTGGTTGGTAGGGGCATTTTGAGGGAATTCTATGCATTTTCTGGGGTCTCCTCGTGCAGTGAAACAAACTTTTATGCTACCAACTGCACGAGTGGAGGCTATGTTATCCACAACCTCTTTTTTTAATAAAATATAATAATAAAAACAACATCAATGTTTACAACTTTTATTCTTCTTTGTAGTGAAATTAAAAACTTGGTATAAAAATGAAAACAATATATGGCAATAAAACTTGATAAATAAATTTTTAATTTGATTAAGAATATTTTCTAAAAAGAAGATAACGTATCGTAATAAAACTTAATAGACTCTTTTTTTTAATTTAATCAAAAAATATATTCTATCATTTTAAGGATTTTTTTTTTTAGGTTGTAATGACTCTGACTCGTAAAAGATATATTATAATGGAAAAAATTTGATGAAATAGAAAACTAATAAGAGTAATTAATATGTAACTAGCATAAATCATAAATAATATTTAAATGAAGAGAAAATAAGTTTGCATTTAGATTTAAAACAATTTTGGCTGATTTCTACACTAATTATTTTCAAGCAAGAACCATTTTCAATTGCTCAATAAATATAGTCACAAGCTATAACATTAATTAAAAACTTATCGTTTTAAATTTATTTCAAAAGTTAAAGAAAAATCATCAGTGTAGTAAGAACTTTTGACCCCGATTATTTTTGTCATTCTGCCTCGGTTTTAGACCCGAGGCATATTTGGACGAGACCAAAAGGAGAAGTCTTTTGGTCTCGATTGCAAAGGAACTGGAGCCATAGAGGGCCTTTTTTGTTTCGGGTATATGAGAACCGAAGCCATCTTCACGCATCCAACCATGGCAGATTCACGCACCAGCCACCATTCGCGCATCCAACTTTGTGTACACCACCATCTCCGCCACTACAAAAGTTCTAGATCTGCAACCAAAACGAACCACGCAGCAGCAACCACACCACGCCTCCTCAACGCAACCACCACAACAGATCCATTCATCATCCCGCTTGGAGCAGATCTGCACCAGTTTATCTCACGCGGTAGCTTCACGGCAGCAGCACCTCCATTGACAAACAAAGGCAGCGAACCACCATTGCTGCAGCTTCACCGCGAGCCTCCATGCGTGAGCCAAAAACATATCTGCAACAACGAAACACCATGGACCTCACCTAAACCATGGCAGCGGAGAATGCAGCTGCATTCATGGCAGAAGCAACCAATCATGGTAGAGGAAGCACCTGCACACACGAACCTACATCTGCACCACGCTCACGGAGAGGAGAAAAATTTGGGTCGACGTAGAGAAGATGAACAAGTGTAGGGTTTGCGAATTTGGAACCCTAAATAAGGTCTATGGCCTCGGTTCCATTAATAATTGAGGCATAAAGTCGTATAGACCTCGATCCTATTCCACCCGAGGCCAAAGTCTTTGCTGTTAGTGGCAATTTTGAAATTTTGGGGAACATTGACAAGTTATAGGCCTCAGTTGAATGATAATCAAAGCGTAAAAGCTCTTATAGGCTTCGGTTGGATAGGGACCCGAGGCAAAAAAGTTCAAAAATTTTCAAAAATGTCACCGTATCCTTATAGGTTTCGGTTCCACAGTAACCGAAGTCTATAAGACGAGTTAAAAACGCAATTCTGCACTGATGAATGTCTAAGGATTTGTACTTTTAAAGTTCCCAAAACAAATTTGTAATATTAAAATTACACTCTAGTTATATATTTTAATTAACCCTCTTGTATCACTAATTAATTTATGATTTTCGATACATATTTTTACAATTCTTTTATAAAATAATATGTCGAAAAAATCCCAACAAAAATGAAAAGTTGTAGTGATACAACTATTAAAAGAATATTTTAAAAAATAAATCTATAAAATCTTAGTGCAAGTTAATCTTGTAATTATTTGACTAGAATAGTAAAATTTTATAAATAATCATCACTATTTTTCATTTAACTTCTAACTTGAGAGGATTAATTTCAGGTTCATTGACAATAATAATTATATAAACTAATATGTAATGATCTCTCGTTCAACACGTGGCATAATTAGGAAAGTACTTGATCAGGAATTCCCTTTACTTTTAAAACAAAAATAACTTTGTTTATACGATTTGGAACAAAATCTATCATCAATTAGAAATAAAAAACAAAAAAAAGCACAATAAAGAGGAATAAATGATGCAATTTTGATCGAATAAAGTTCAGTCAATATACAATTGCGTTCTTTAAATATTAATTAATAGAAGTTGAATCTTTGACACTAATTATTTGAAGTATTAAAATGTATTTAGAAAATTGACCAATTGCGATTAAGACTTTTTATGGATGAAAATTTTAAAATTAAATATTTTATTATATAAGACATAATTATCCACCAACCAATGTGTACACAAGCCACTTTGATTCCTAGTGTCTTAAAAAGGTATACTTCTTACGTCAGGATCCATATTCTTTCATATCATTTTAATTATTATTTTTATCCTAATGCAACAAAAGTGAAAAATATTCCATAACATATTTTTTTTATGTCTTTACTTGTCTGATTCATCATCCTTAAAAAGAACGTAGTATTTTATTCTTTTTCTTCTTTTATATATATATATATATATATATATATATATATATATATATATACTTGATTATTTCTTTATTTTATCAAATATGTTTTTTATACAAAGACTAAATAATATTATTAACAATTAGTAATCAAAATTATTAATCATTATTAATTTAGATATCAATTTATAAAATAAAAATTATTTATTATTAAAAAGTCATTATTATAAATAAAACGTTATAATTAATTTTTAAATTATTTTTAAAATTTAATTATCAAAATTTTAACTATTAAATAAAATTGATCAATAAACATTAGTTATTAAAATTTTTACTAATAAGTAATTAATTTCTAATTATTAATAATTAATTCAATAATTAATTATAATTTTTTTTTTATTTATAATAATAATTATTTTAATAATTTTTTATCTTATAAATAAGTATATAAATCAGTAACCATAGTAACTAATAATTTTTGTTAACAAATATGTTCGTGAGTTGCATATTTTATCATATAAATGATTAAAATTAAAAGTTAATTAATGATTACTAACCACTTTATCAATTATGATGATAATACACACGTTATTTGAGTCATGTTCGCAACTTGTCTGATTTTATTTTTTATTTTTAATTTTCATCATTCATATTTAAGTTGCATGATCTAGATCTATAAATTGTTAGTTGTTATGTAAGAAGATTTTTCATTTAAAAATGTTTTCTTTTAGCTTATATTTATATTTATACTTTTTTCTGATGCACAAAGTAAATGCTATTTATAATTACAGTTTGTCTATAAATTTATATGTGCCTGACGCGAATATGTAGCTTGTTAAGAGCTTTATAATTAAATTTTAGAGACAACTTAAATATTAAACTGCGAATAAAAGAGATTATTGTGAGCAAGCTTGAGCATCTTTTATGCAGAAAACAAATATACTGGTGCTTAAATTAAAATATTCAAATATTCTTGGCGATATTATTCTTCTCGATGAATTTAAAAACAAACGTAAGATTATTCAATGAATCGTAAAATTAATGATTAAGATTAACCAATAATCGTGACCACATATATTCTTCGCAACTGCACAAGATCTTCGCGCCATATATTATTTTTCTTAACCTCACTAGATCATCTCCGTGATGAACAATTGACTCTTTCTATTATAAACATAATAATTAAATAATGTGTAGAAAAATAATAATAAAAGACCATCGTCAGTTTAATTTATACCCTATGCAGATATATTTTAATAGCAAGCGATTCCATTCAATGTTTTTTCGTTGTGACCAAATTTATTCCAATAATTTGAATGAACAATGTGATGTAAATAATATTATAAATTTATATCATCAATCACACCAGTTAGATTTAATATTAATGTCAACATTCAAAGATAAGAAAAAAATAATTATAGTAATTATTCTTAAATATAATTTTGCAGTAATTCTGAGTTGACCTATCAATGGTAGAGGAATATTATTGTCGCTTATGATCAATAAGCATCTCTCACCCCAGCTTGGTATACAAATTAGATAAGTTCTTTATTATCAACTTAGGAAAAAAAAAAAGTAAACTTAATTTAACTCTATAGTATTTATTTATATATGTATTGAATTCAAGATTTGCTCAAAGTTGAATCCTTAACAAAAACATCATTAATTAGACTTTACTTATTTTTAAAATTTTAGAACATCGGTAAACCATGTATATGAATAAAAAAAGAAAATATGCTATATTTTAATATATTTTATTGTTATATGTATTAGTTAAACCAATTAATAGAGTAGAAACAATAATAATAAAAATAAAAATAAAAAGTGGTGATTTAAATGGAGAGTAAAAGCTAATTACACTAACAGATAAAATATGTCAACTTTACTATACACAATTATATCTCAACTGAGGAGAATTTTATGATCTGGGTTGGCTCTGGGCTCCTCTGAAGCTCAGTGAACTATGATTAATTTCCACATGACTAAGCAATCATGGAGTTTTTTTTTTTTTTTTTTTTTTGAGTTGCTTCTCTGTCCCTCACAGCACATGTGGGTAACATAGAAAACACAGATCAGCTGGCAGACTCAGAGATACTTTGTAAAGAAGGTTGCCAAAATCTTGTCTTAGCTGTGCCACCACCACCATTATTAGTTGCTGCGGTTATTCTTGCTCGACCTCTTTCAGGTTTCGCCATTACCTGAAAAACCAAATACAAATGTTAATTATATGAATGTCATCACCAATTACGAATCAGCACACCATGAATCTCTCCGAAAAAATCCAGTAATTTAGTATACAACGATGAGGTTTGAAATGATTCACAATAAAAAAACCCCGACAATGAAAAATTGATTGGTATAACGAGACTATACACATCAAGTATATCAAATCTCTGGCTGAATGATGAACTATGATTGGAAGAGAAAATGAGAGAGAAAAAAATGTTCGGGGATTTATTTTACCTTATTGTCCTCGATATCAGGCCTCCTTGGCAGTTTCTCCTTCTCCAAATCTGGTTTCTGAACCGACTCTACCACGTTTTGCCTCATCTTTGCCTTTTGCTTTTCCCTGAGACCCTTCATCACCTCTGAACCCAACAACAACCATTTTCAATGAAAGGCTCAAACTCTGGAATAAACAAAGAAAAAAAGTAAACACTTTCTGAACCTTGTGTTGTGATGAGTCTATAAACTTGACCAAGAATAAGGTTGTCGGTGGGCTTGAGAAGCTTGATGCGAGTTAAACGAACTGGGTTGTTGTTGTTGTTGACGATGTTTCCTTTGTGGTGACTCTTATCGGGGCAATTTTGAATGTGTTTGGTTGGACACAATGTGGTGGAGGAGATGAGAAGAGCAACATAGTGACCAGGGTTGGTTTTCATTACATGTGTGGCACTCAAAGGTACATAAAACTTGTCTACTTTCCCATTTGGGTGCTGAATCACCAGTGTTGCTGCATCGATGGCTTGGCAATTTCCCATCTCTTTCTTTCTTTCTTTCTTCCGAAATGAACGTTAAACACTCACTACTCTTTATAGCACCCACTCACTGACACAGTTTTTTATGCTGTAGACTATGACCGCTTAAATACATACTGATCAAAACCTTTTTCTTATTAAAAAAATTATACCTTTTTTTTTTCAAGTAAACAAATGGAATGTAGGTGAAAACAGGGCGTGGGAATAAAAGCGGTAAAGCATCCCACGGGGATACACGTGGCAGGCAGTGATTAGATGCATGAGGTCGTGATGAAACATTGTGATGAAACGTTACATTCCCTTGGGTCTACCGTGTTTGGGTAAATGACATGTTTCTGTTCACAAAGTAAATGCCATGCATGTGACCACCTAAACCCAATTACCTTAGCCCTGTCTCTTGTCGGTTGCAACTTACACACCCTTGTTTTGTAATCATCTCATTTATACATGATTATGTCGTAAGCATGTTATAATTTTCCCTAGATCTAGTTTAGTACTTTGCTAATACATAATAATTTCCTTAATCCAACACAGGTTGCTGCTGCACGTAGATCGAAAGACGAGGAAGGATTAGTGATGAGGGTGAGTCGGTTTTTTCAGTGACAGTTTAATTTTTTAATACATGGTTTAGTCTTTCCGTGGATCCAACAAGGTGCATAAAAAATGGACATTATGAATTAGTGAGTGCTTTTGGTCTGGTTTACTTCGGAACAAAGATGGTGCATTAGTGGTCAAATAGGTATGATGAACCCTGAGTTGCATCCCATGTTTGACAACCACAACCACCTATGCCAATCATTATCGCCAAATCTAAAATTGCATGACAATTTCATCACTCCTGTTTACACTTTAGAGACTATTCTTCATGTTCTTTCATCATCATGCTTCAATCGGAATCCATCGCATATAATAACACTACACTCAAATAATATATAATTATTTCTTGTTGTATGCCATATCAGAAAATTATGATCATTTTTAACTCAGGAATAAAATTATCTGTATTTTAAATGAAATCATTTTTATTTTTATTTCATTTTGTACTCAAATTGTACCTGTTTGATGTAACACCCCATTTAATTAATAAAAGGAATGTTACGTAGAATAGTATTAGAAACAAAGTCCTAGAGTGTAGACACTATTCCTCATGATTATCCAAGAGAAAACCTGAATAAGAAAAGGGCACACTACGATGCCATAAAATATAAATCATCAACATTTAGAATTTTAAGCCTAAAGACCAGCGGTACACGGGCCATAGCCCTAAAGCAAAGTCCAAGTAAACCTAGATCCAGTCCAAGCACACTATGCAGCGGAACCTCCATCACCCTGATGATTACGAGGAGTTCTCACCTCTGCTCACATCAACAAGTTGATGATCATTGCAAAAGAGAAGACCACACCACAAAACATACAACAAACAACAGAAGGGTAAGCTAGAGCCAAAATTAGTTTTATCATGCAATCAAATATACTTTCACAGTCCAATATACATACATCATCCAAGCATGTTATGACCTTCCAATTAACACACTAAGACTCAACTCAACTCATCCAGATACATATAATCTGGTCGGATTCAGCGGATCCTTGCACTTGTGGTGGATACCTCTGCTCACCCCCGAGCTATGTGTTACAAGTGTTACAATGAATCAATCTCTCACACACAAGGTTAGCCCTTAGTGAGTTTCGGGCCTCCTACTACTCTCACCACAAAAGTCAGTCTGCTCTAAGTGAGACTAACTGACTCCTTAGAGTGTCAGGATGCAACCTTACCTTGAATCCTTACCAAATTATACAGATGGGGCACCACCATGGACACCCACTAACAGGGGTCGTGGAATTACGTCCCGACCACTGAAACACGACCCTGAAATCTCACCTAGATATCTTAAGGAATTATGCACTGACCCTCGACCAATCATGCTTAAACAATCAAATAATATTTATCATGCAAATAATCTCAGACCAACCTTTATAAACCATACTCATTCATATTCGAATGTAGAATCAATACCAACTCATCCTTTCCAAACCATGAATATAGAATTTCATCTCATACCAATACCATGCCACTTTAATTACCAACCATCTCATACATGCCACATGCCAAGGTCATGTTAAACTTATCAATCACAAACCATAAACCATTCTACTCATACCCATTCGCCCAATTCATGCTTTTAAAAGTAATTTAATCGAACCACCTAATTCATGCTTTTAAAAGTAATTGAATCAATCCACAAGTTTAAGTTAAAGTAAGGAATTAAAATTCTGCACCAATTCTCGCTTAAGCTAGACTGATCTCGCTTAAGCTAAAATCTCTCGCTTAAGCTAAATTGACAACTTTTCACTGGTTTCAACATGTAAGAACACAAAATCCCAAATAACAAAAACTAAAGAAAACACAAACCCGTTGCATAAAACGTTGGCATCATATTTTCATGCTTTAAAAGGGTAAACAAATCAATCATGGGAGCATACAAGTATTTAAACAACTCTTCCGTCAATCTCGCTCAAGCTAAGGAGCTCTCGCTCAGGCGACAAGGGTCTCTCGCTCAAGCGAAAAGCTTTTGCTTAAGCAAGATTGAAAACTGAGAGCACTTCAAGTTCTCGCTCAAGCTAGCCCATCTCGCTCAAGCGAGAGGCCTTCGCTCAGGTGAGCACTCGAAACCAAAGGAGGGGCGAGTTACTGCCATTCTCGCTTAGGCGAGAGCTTCTCGTTTGGGCGAAAAATAGCTCGCTTAGGCGAGCATAGCAGATCTCACCTGCTCTAACGCATGCCAAGCCAAAAATTCATCCATAAAATATACACAAATTATTTTCACACCATCAAAAACACATCAAATCATCAAAAGCACGCAACAGAACCAAAACAGGCACATTATTTATAAAAGCATACAAAAAATCCTAGCTTCCCTTATCTGGAAAGGAGCTAATATCGGGCTTCGACTCTTAAACCAACGGGACCAACAACTCCAATAGTAGATCTAAGAAGTGAAGACAAGCTGAGTTTAGAGCTAGCTTGACCAAGATTGGGGCTAAACCCTGACAGAGCCTCTATGGGGTAAAGGAGAGTGTGAGAGTACTATTTCTGCAAGAATGACAGAAGTGAGAGGGGTTTGGCTGTCTTAGGGGCATTGGACACCCTATGGGTCAGCCCTTAGGCCCATAAGATTAGGGGCAGCCCTTTAAAAATTAGGGCAGAATAAAAGAGGGTTTTACATTCTCCCCAACAACAAAAATTTTCGTCCTCGAAAGTTCACCGATGGGATAGGAAGAAAACTACGTTTATCTCACGCCCTACGACAATCACCACCTAGACATGACAGGTGTGATGACTCCAACACCTATAGCCATTGGAAACTTTGCCTTTGTGCTATGCGATATATGTTCAACAGTGTAGATTGGTTTAGTCACTACGCTCGAACTAACTCCCAACTTGGAACCTTAACACTGGAATGTTCCTTCATACTTGCCCAACTAACTTGTATCTGATATACTGACCCATCCACCATATGCTCTCCACTACCTCTTGTGCATTTCCAAATTAAACTTTCCTCTGTCACAACCACCAAATTCATTTCGGCATCTCACCTTCATTTCTGATTTACTAACTCATAATCATCCTTCCTCAAAAGCCTTAGAACCATGTCTTTTCTTGACTTGAAATTTCTAGTGTGATTCATGCCAAATTTCTAGTGTGATTCATGCCTATCAATTCTAAGATACTTCTCAAACTAAGATTTTTCTGAATTGCTTTTTTTTCCCCAACCTTGTTGAGAGATTCACTAGTTCTTGTCAAATGACTAGACCAATGAAATCTCTTCACATATTCTCCTCCCAACTTAGACACTTACTTCTCCACCAACTCCTTACTCTCACCTCGTCAAACCCCGATCTTGAGTTCCCTTCTTTGGCTAAGCACCTACCCTTACTTCCTTACTTTCAGGTTAGTACCCTAACTTGAAATCATAACTCAAACCATCTCCTACTTCTGTTGCCCAACTTTCTCTGAGTAACTCCATAATTCCAACTTTAAATGATCACTGAACATCCTTACTTAATACTCTTAAGAACGACACTTTCATTGTTCATGAAGAACTGGTTATCGCAGAAATCACTAGGTCATGAGTAAGATAGTTCTTTCCACGCACCTCTGACCCTTCACAGGTATCACTTCCCACCATCTCGCTGCGCCACTCTGATCAATACACAAGTCACTCATTCGTTCACTCAAAATGATGCTCCTTTCATATCTGTCGTGACAAGGAGGCAATCATCGTTGAGAAACCTTCCTCCAAAACCTCTATGGAACTTGCAAAACCCTTTGGAATCACCCCTTTATAGTCTTAACGTCCCATTTTCTCAACATCGTATCTACCCTTTTTAAATCATATGTCCTACTAGTCACTTCAACCTTTGTCAATACCCTCCTTGCACATTCTAAAAACTCTGTTCGCACTTGGAAACTCGCCACTAAGCCTTGAAATTCCTTACCTTCATCATGTTTCCACTCTTTACAACCATAGGTCCGAAAAGCCAATCTTCTATTATCCAACGTTTACCCTTGAACAGTCTATCCTACCACTACCTCTCCTCTAGGATTCACCAAACTTGTAGTCATCCTTGTGGTTATACTTAGTATAAGCCACTACTTCTCCAACATCTCCTCCACTTTTGTATTTACTTCAATTTCATAGTAGTAACCATTCCATTAGGAACTATTGTCACTGGTTCTTCCTCAAACACCCACAAAGAAGTGAATTTCACCACACCAAGGTCAAAACTCTAGTACTTGTTTCAGAACACGTCTATAATCCTTTTACCATTTAGATCATCTTCGTCTATTATTCACTTTCCTTCGTCAGATGTCTTTGATTTACATGAAGCTCTGCCCTCACTATTTAGCTTGATCCATACTTCATACGCAATCACTGACTCATCTCTTTTTAATCTAAGAACATCACCTTGTTGGTTGTCCCAACTCATCGGAGCGAGATTGAAAAAACAACTGATTCACCCTTGAGACTATGTTCCAACCTTGTCAAGGGAAGAATTCGAATTGGGTTTGAATTTTAATACTTTGATCACCACGAGGCACCACACCCGAGCGAATCTCCACTTGGTCGTAGTTGTAGCAGAAACCATCATCTCAATCGCAACCCCTTCTTAAAGACAACCATGACTCCTTTATCATACTAGCGACACCAAGGAGTACATGATCCCAAGAAATCTGGCTCTTAGTCCAAGCATCTCTTTGTAAGCTGCATCTCTGGATGAGATTTATTCGTGCTAACCAATTTAGCATCAACCATCGTAGACACCCTGTCAACCACTCAAAACTTTTCTTCCCATCCCCTCCTTCTGGTGCATGAAACCTTCCACTTTATACCCAAGGTCAAATGTCCTGCTCATGGGGACTACTTTTCCTTGAAACATCCCACTAACAATTTGAAAAGATCCATCCTCACCTGCTGACTATTAATCTTAGTATGAATCCCTTATGTCACTTCTTCCCTAACCATAAATTCTTCTTTCCCCTACTTAGGAACGTCACCTTTCCTAACTGATTAGTAAACCCCTATCCATCTCAGTCTCTCACTAGAGGTTCGTTATCTTTTCGCACTTCACGGTCTCCTCCCTTCCTAGCTTTCTCCTTGCCAAGCAATCTCTCCACTTTCCATAACCTAGAATTTGCCAATTGTTCCTCCTCCACCACTCCAAGAAGTGATAGGTGTGACCATATGACTATATTCAATGACATTTCTCCTAACACTATGTATTTGCATGACTCTGAACTTCAACATTGTCAGAATGTAGAATCAGGTTGATTTTCCTCAAACGATGTGGCGCTTGCATGCACTGATACCTTTTAGTGTTCCAAATCTTTAGATTCAACTCCTTTTAGAAAACTTGTAGTATCTGTTTCCGAGAGTCTATCCTTAAAGCCCCCTTTGACCAAACATTATTTCGTGAACTCTAGCATCTTCTCCAGTATATTAACCCAAGACTTGGCTTTCCTTGCTCAATTATATACATCCTACATCAACTTCCCATCTCTGAGGCAAAAAGTTGTCTTAGAGACCTCATCCAACACTTGTAAAGGAAAGTAGGCCAAGTTGACATTGGATCTGCATTCCCTTATTCCTATAGGCACCAGACGCAAAGTACAGAGGTATAACAAAACAAAACTAGAACATACGAAGCAACACTCCATCATCTACAGACAACCAAACATTTTTGTCTGTCACCCTTCTTTCCCAGCCAGTAGAATTAAGAAAGGAAAAACAACCTTTAATCTAGTCATGAGTGTGCATCCTCATTACTTTATCAAGGCGTTCTTCTGTTTTTAAAACTTTTGGTTTTACTGACACACTTGACTAGACATGACTACTCACGCTTGCGAGCAATGGCAGAGCATCTTAAGGGCTAGGAGGGGCCATGGCCCCCCCAAGATTTTGAATTTTTTTTAAAGTTACACATTTTGAAATTTTTGAATTTTTTTTAAAATTTTTTAAATTATAGATAATATATTTTATAAATGGATGAAAATTAAATTGTTTGTCTTTTTATTTCTTTTATAAAATACAACAATTAATGTTAATAGATAACAAAATATAAAATTAAATATATAAATAATAAATATATTTAGGTTTAATTAATTTTTGGGTTACTATTTTTATCTAAAAATGTCAAGTTGGTCATTAAGTTTTTTCTAGTCTTAATTTGATCTCGACCTTTGAAAAATTGATGCAATTTGGTTATTCTCGTTAAATTTATTGAAGCGGATCAACGATTTTCATCAAGATTGATAATGAGATTATGTTAATTACACCAACAAAACAAACTATTTTTATTTACAACTTTAATTTTAGTGAAAAAATATTGATCCGTTTCAAGAAATTTAATAAAAATAACTAAATTGCATCAGTTTTTCAAAATTCATAACCAAATTGAAACTAAACAAAATTGGAGGACCAACTTAACATTTTTAAACTAAAACAATAACTAAAAGAATAATTAAATCAAATATTTATTAAGATATTTTTTATGTCCTTTTCTTATTGTCTTCTTAGTTTTACAAAAATTGTACTCATCTCTCACTCTCATATTTTTTTTAATAGTAAAGGTAATTATTTTTTCTCTCATTTCTCTTATTTATTTCTTGAAAAAAAGAAAAGTAATTATCTTTTATCTTACTTGGTAATGAAATATTAATTTAATAGTTAGCATTGTTTCTTTTATCTCATGAGCCTTTGGTATATTCATTTTTTATGAATATAAAAGAAAAATAATGTATTATGTGTTTTTTCATAACCGATTTTTATTTGTGACTTAACTATACTATATTTTTCCTTTAATATTTACGCTTCTCAAATTTTTTAGTAATGTATGATAAATTATTTTTAATATTATTTTAAAAAATAGGTATATTGATCAAGAATTAAAGAATAAATTCATTATTCAAAAGTGATAAAAGTGAAGCTATTCATGACGATGGAAACAAGATAGATTATATTTTTCACATTATACTAAAGATCAAATTATTCAGTTAGAGAAACCAATCTTTAAAACATTATACTAATGATCCAACCATCTAATAATTAAAGAATTATATTATTTTGGCCCCTCCAAAATTTATGGGTAAGATCCGCCACTGCTTGCGAGGCATGACAAACCCACAACCTCAGGTCATCCTAAGGATGAACTGCTTTGATTACCAACTATCTCATACATGCCACATGCCAAGGTCATGTTAAACTTATCAATCACAGACCATAAACCATTCTACTCATACCCATTCGCCCAATTCATGCTTTTAAAAGTAATTGAATCAATCCACAAGTTCAAGTTAAAGTAAGGAATTAAAATTCTGCAGCAATTCTCACTTCAACTGGATTGGTCTCGCTTAAGCTAGACTGATCTCGCTTAAGCTAGACTGGTCTCGCTTAAGCGAGAAATTCTTGCTTAAGCTAGACTAATCTCGCTTAAGATAAAATCTCTCGCTTAAGCTAGAAGTTCTTGCTTAAGCTAGACTGATCTCGCTTAAGCTAAAATCTCTTGTTTAAGCTAAACTGACAGCTTTTCATTGGTTTCAACATGTAAGAACACAAAATCCCAAACAACAAAAACTAAAAAAAACACAAACCTGTTGCATAAAACGTTGGAATCGTATTTTCATGCTTTAAAAGGGTAAACAAATCAAGCATGGGAGCATACAAGTATTTAAACAACTCGGTCGTCAATCTCGCTCAAGCTAAGGAGTTCTCGCTCAAGCGATAGGGGTCTCTCGCTCAGGCGACAGGGGTCTCTCGCTCAGGCGACAGGGGTCTCTCGCTCAAGTGAAAAGCTTTCGCTTAAGCGAGATTGAAAACAGAGAGCACTTCAAGTTTTGGCTCAAGCTAGCCCATCTCGCTCAAGCGAGAGGCCTTCGCTCAGGCGAGCACTCGAAACCAAAGGGGGGGCGAGTTACTGCCATTCTCGCTTAGGCGAGAGCTTCTCGTTTGGACGAAAAACATCTCGTTTAGGCGAGCATAGCATATCTCACCTGCTCTCACGCATGCCAAGCCAAAAAGTCATCCATAAATAATACACAAATTATTTTCACACCATCAAAAGCACATCAAATCATCAAGAGCACCCAACAGAACCAAAACAGGCACATTATTTATAAAAGCATACAAAAAATCCTAGTGTATCACACCTAGCCAGTTCCGCTAGCATACCAACACATATCACCCTTGATTGACAAATCTTATCGGACAAGGCTGGGGGACTGGTGTACCGCACCTAACCAAACTCGACCAAATAAATAAACAATGTATATATCAAGGCAGCCAAGTATTCAGCCTTGGCCGAGTCAGCCTAACTTGTACTGGTTTTAACCTATACCTCTAGAAGAATAACCTACACCTCATGTAACCTCAGATAGGTAGCCGGTCCAGGCCGGCTACTCCAGCAGACCCGATAAGATTACAGCCCAGGCCGACAACTCTAATAAACTTAGTGAAAATAGAAGCCCCCGCATTCAATAGGTCTTAAGGGCCTGGGTTAGGGCCCAGGCTCACTCATGGCCCAAGCTAGAGCCCAAGTCAAGGCCCGACCCATGAGGTAATCAGACATCATTAATGCTCTATAAATACACGTTGACCCCAGTAATTAAAGGTACGCATTCATTAATCACTGATTTGACCTTCTGAGAGCTTTGACTTACTTGAGCTTCGGAGACTCTTCTGCAGTTAACCCCTCTTGGGTTCAAGCTGACATGTATCAACCGGGGAGAGGCCAACTGAAGAGATAGCGGACTACATGGTAAGGTGACGCTTGTGCCTAACTCATCTTATTTGTTCTCTGCGGGAACACCTAGCTTCCATTGCCTGAAAAGAAGCTAAAATCGGGCTTCGACTCTTAAACCAACGGGACCGGCAACTCCAAGAGCAGATCTAAGAAGTAAAGACGAGCTGAGTTTAGAGCTAGCTTGACCAAGATTGGGACTAAACCCTAGCAGAGCCTATGTAGGATAAAGGAGAGTGTGAGAGTATTGTTTCTGCAAGAATGACAGAAGTAAGAGGGGTTTGGCTGCCTTAGGGGCCTTGGACACCCTATGGGCCAGCCCTTAGGCCCATAAGATTAGGGACAACCCTTTAAAAATTAAGGCTGAATAAAAGAGGGTTTTACATTTGAGATATTAGTCTTTTAATTAATTTCACTTAAAATGTAAAGACTCCTTGTAGTTACAACAAAAATTGACTTTTATTTGCGCGTATATATTAGTGATTAAAGGATAAAGCAATAATATAATAATATAATGTAGATGGCAACCCTTCTAAAGAGACGAGCACAAAAATGAAGAGAGTTTAATTACTTTTGTTGAATTTCCAAACATATTGTAAGTATTTACAATAAAATATAAAGAGAACAATGAATTTCGTAAAAAGGTATTGAGGATTTTCGAAAATGTTCATTTATTATTTCATGAGTTAAATATTTAGAGAGCCTTCGTGTTTAATTGATGTTCGAAGGAAAAACTTTGGTCTTCATCCTTGCAAAGTCAAGTTAAATGCCCAATAAATGATTCATTCGTCTTGCTACATTTTTAGATTGGAAAAGATTTTTTTTATTCTCCTCTTGCCATGGGAATATTGCTAAATTTTTTATATATTGATTAATTTATAACATTCCTAAAGTCTAATTTATTTTGCTTGTAATACAATAATTCAATAGTTTAAATTTAACTTTATTGACCAATATTACAATCAGACAATAAATAAAATTATAAAAGTTAAGTAAATACATTTTTTTATTTTTTGCGTAATTCTCAGCAGTCAATTCAACTGAAATTTAGATTTTGTCAAAAATAGGACAGTTAAAATTTCTATTGTTTTTCTTGTCAGTAGAAAATAAAAGTTTAGAGATCAATATAACAAAAATTAGAGTTGGGTACTTAGTAGGATATGTCATTTAGATCATAGTTGCATACATAAAATTATAAGAAAAGATGTTTGTATAGCCCTGAAACAAATAGTCACTACTAAAAATTCTCATTTATATGAGAATTTTTTTCAAATTTGTTAACAAAATTTATAAGAAAAGACTTTTTTCTAAGAATTTTAATTTATAGATAATTATTTCGTGAATAATTATTTTCTACAAAATTATAAAATTCGCAAGTATTTTCTACAAAAATTTGTTGCGAAAAGTGTTTTATACAAAATATTTTGCAAAAAAATTGGCAGCAATTTCTTGCAAATTTTTTTTCATAACAAAATTTATAAATATTTCTTACAAAACAATTTCAAAACAAAATCGACAGGAAATATGAGTTTTTTAATAGTGAGTAATTTATATAAACCCAATATCTTTAGACAAAACTTGTTAGTTATATGAGTCGGAATATTGCACCAATAAAAAATATGTTTATAAAATTGACACATAAGTTACACATTTCAAGTGTTATATATAGTAAGTCTAAATTCAACCAAATTGAAATAATCTTTTTAAATCAAAATATTATACATTTTACCACCTTATTATTACACATTTAAAAAAAATGCTTTGAAGGAATTTATACACCTTGTTATAATATGTTGGCCTTTTATTTTGTAAGACGGTTAATCAATCCCTGTGAATGTAGGAAAAATAATGTCACACAAAAGGGTTTTAGTTTTGTAACATTCCATTTCGGTGGGAAAAATAATGTCACACAAAAGGAACTTAATTTTGTAACATTCCATTTCAATAGCATAGTAATACTAAAATAAGACATTTGATAACAATATCCAAAGGCAGATTAACAAAGTATAAGTTCTCCTAAAGATGGAACATTTCATTGTATCTAACAAGTTGTATCTAACATTTTTTCAAACCTTACCAATACATCAACCACAGACTATGAAAAAATAAACATTATAATAGACACTTCATTGTATCTAACAAGCCAAACCATTGACTCTTCATCCTTTAGAGGTTCGTCTAAACCTAAATATTCACACACACACACACATATATTCACAACATACACACCATCTAATTACCACCTTACAGTCATCACACAAAAATCATACATATCATCAGACCCTTCTAGATTCAATTATCCATATACATGTTAATGTCGAGTCCTTGGAGGTTTGTACTTGTGGTGGCCTCCACTGTTGATGGCACACTCTTAGCCAAGGGTCCAATCACAAGAAGTATGGCCAAGCAAATTCAAGAAGAGTTAGCAACATCTAGTGAAGGTGAAGCTAAACTCCTTTTCACTTGGGCCATCATGTTTTAGACCTTGTATTAATGGTCATGTAGTGTAGATTTTTCTTTGAAGGCCTTGTATTAAGGACCATGTAGTGTAGGATTTTAAAAACAATCTTGCTTAAGTAGGGAGCATCATATGCGTCTAGCTTAAGCAATTCTTTGATGTTTAATCATGTTAATTTAGCTAGCTTAGGAAGGGCGTTCCACACATGCCACATGGCAAGCCCTTAATGGAGAGTTCTCTTACAAAGGTAGTGGCCATGTATCATTGTCCTATAGGAGATGTTTTTCATAAAGTAGCTTTCACATGGCAACATATGAGTGGTTTATGTTTTCAAGCTCTCATTCACCAAGATATCATTTTTAGGATTCTAGTGCAAGTTAGCATTTTAGGGTTTGGACCATTTTGGAAACACGTTACTCTATAAATAGAGGTGACCCCCCATGTATTTCTCACTTTGAGAATGATAATGTTATGCTGCCAAAATTATTTTTCAGTCATACTTCTTCTCTTAGTCACTTGCTAGAGCATCCAAGAGGTCTCTCTAGCACCCATTTCACTTGTCAGGTAGAAGATAAGAACATACCTTTCTCATTTCCCTTACAACTTTACTTAGACTCGACCGTTCTACCGTTCCATCCCAACCTTACCATACTTAAAGTCTTACCTTTATGCTATATGATTTAGAGTTTAGCATACTACATTGGTTTAACCATCATTTCCAAGCTAAGACCTCCACTTGTTGCAACAACCACTCAATATTTGATGCTCTATCTTCACATTTTGACACATCAACATGTTATCACAACCTATCAACCTCTTCTTTTACCTTACCATTGAAGAAACACAAATCTCCTCTGAACCTGACAAACTCCATTTTAACCTATCTTGATCATATCACAACTTTAAAGAAACTCCTCATGACTTTATCGTATGTTTCGTTTCCTTAAACCTCTTCACCAACTCTACTCCTTTACCATCTAACCAACAACATGAACCATCTTTTTCTTGAAACATCTACTATCATGTCTTTACTCTAGGGTGTTGCCATAAATCCAAAATTGAAACCTTTAAAGAACTCGACTCACTTGCTTCGCCTCTTGTCCACCTTACCCTAGGAAACCCAACACTTCTACCTCTTTGTAATCACTAGATATCTATAACCGATCTTCTCAAATTAACACCTCCATTATTGAAAAATATAACCCACCATCTTTTCGCTGCGCCGCTCCGATTAACACCTATCTCTATGAGAACCTTACGAGAAAAACTACTCTCATTATAGACCTTTAATTCGAGATCTTACTAGTTAAAGTAAATAATTGTGGTTAGGCCCCGCTTTTATAATTTCAACTCAATCTAACCGTTAACAAAGTGAGAATCTTTATTATACCAAGAGGACGCAAAAAATTGGGTAGTGCCCTACACTAGTAAGTCTTTTCTTCCAAATTTTATAACAAATTTGCAAGAAAAATTTCATAAAATATGAAAAATTCTAGTAGTTTTAAAAATATTATATCAACTCCCTCTTTAATTTTTTCATTTCCAAATTTTTCACTTTTAACATTATATTTTTTAATCAGTGTTAAGTTTTTATATAACTTAGAAAAAATAAGAAATTAAAAACTAAATTTTTTATTTAATATTATTTTCATAATTAGGTAGATTTTTTAAGTGTATTTATAGGTTCGCTTAATCTTTTATTAGTAAAATTTAACTATTTTTTTACACCAATCTCAAACATATGATGAATCAATTAAATCATAATATTTCAACTTAATTTGACAATTTTCCATATTTACTATAAAAAATTTTAACATTTAGCACACCTTAAAAATCAACATTAATAACCAAAAGCTTGCACTATTTAGAAATATACAATTATATTTGTGTGACACATTTAATAAATTCCAAAAAAAAAGTTTTCAAAATCATGGATGTTAATTCATCGCTGTGAACTTTTAAAGACTAATTTTATGTAGTATAAGCTAAACTAATACTAATTCATTACTAGTACTTAAATTGATTTTCAATTAATGCTCTTTAGTGTCATCCAACCTAATGCTAATGCATTTTTATTTTAAATTTCACATAATTTAATACTAAATAAAATTTACTTGTAATATGAAATTAATTTATATTGAGGTGACTGACACTAATAACAATAGTTTAAAAATAATTGTAACAAAATTAAAATACAAACAAAATAGATAAAATAAAAATTGTATTATTATATGAAAGAGATAAGTGTGAAAGAAGGAAATGAGTGTGAATAATGAAAAAGAGTTTGAATGAAAGAGATAGGTATAGATGAAAGAAAAAAGTATGAGTATGAAAATATTTATATATAAAAGTAAGAGAAAAAAATTATAAGTAAGAAAATTTTATTTAGGCTTTTGAATTATAAATAATATATGATTTTCATTTGTTGTCACAGATGCACAACTCTTAGCATATTAATTAATGTCAACTAAATTATACTAACTTAGTATAATATATTTATTTATTTAACTATGGCCTAATCAACAAAAGCTTAAATAATACTATAAATAAAAGTAGTGTCTAATATCAACTTAAATAGGTGAACTAAATTAACATTAACCTTACTTATTTTTAAAATTTACTTCAATTAGTATTATTAAATCAATACCAATCTAACATTAACTTAAATATTTTTATTTATTAAAAAAATTAAAAATAATCAGTCGACTTATAACCAACTGAGTCGATGTTATTTCATTAGTGTCTAATATTAATAAACTTTACTGATATCAACTAAGCCGATACTAATTTAACTTAAACACAAATATCTATATTTATTAAAAATTTATAAATAAATAAATTGTATTATTATAATTAACGTTAATTTAATTGACATATATATTTTATATAATATAAAATTAAATTTAAAATAACTTTATGCTTTTATGTTTTTATCCTTTTTATGTTGAAGTAGAATATACTCTAATATCATGAAATGGAAAATATTTAAACTATTTTCTATGTAATAATAATCTTAAATATCCTAATGATATCTTAATCAAGCTTACTAATTCATTATATTTTTTTAATTAAAATCAGAAGGATTACTTCTATACGAGATGTAATTGTCTACCCTAAAGAAAAATGGAAATAAATTTCTAAAATATTTAAAATATAGTGCGATTTGTTTAAATACTTAAAACTTTGTTTAGAGATTCGTGTTATGCAGTAGAATTAATGGGACCCTTGACAATCAATTGGGTTGTAACTTTAATGTCATGAAATTCGAGCACATTCTGTTCGTTATTCCTCGGTGTTATGATATATCCCTACACCAGAAACACCTTTTTGGTGGCTAAATATATATATAATATCAAATGAATTTTATAGACTTTGTTTCATTTATTTATTATTTGAACTTAATTGTTTTAAGTTGATAATATTATTTTTATCATTCCATTACTCCATAAAATTGAATCTTGATGTGCTATGTTTCTATTTCCACTCAAATTTGGACAACCAAACTAGCACAAGTAGATAAATAATCTTTTTTTTTAAAATGATCTTAGACATCATTATGGTGTATTGGTTAGACTAATATTTCATATTCAACAATTATATTTTCACATTAAATATATTACAAAATAAAAAAAGTACAAGAGGAATTAAATCAGACTTATGTTGAAAATATAAAATCTCTCCTTGTAAGAAACTAAATTATACGAAATATTGGAAACTAAAATTTGTAATGGAAAAAGTTAAAATTAAGCGAGGACGTGAACATGTCATACGATTTATATTCTAATTTATTTTCAATTTCTAATTATGTTAATATATCATATATCATATATCATATTATTCATATTATAACTTATTTTTATTTTTTTAATTATTTTAGTTTTTCAACACAATGATTTTTCTCACAATACAATAAAGAAACCAAATGCTACTAGCTAAATTTAACATTTAGTTATACTTCTTATTTGATGAAGATAATCTATTGCCATTAAAATTGTGAAAAAGATAATCTATTGCCTCTAGATCGTTCGAGTCTTACAAATCTCTCCTTTTTTTACCATTGCAAAGCAAATATAGAAAATTTTGAATTGAAAATAACAACAAATAAGTATAGATAATGGCAAGTATCAAGCTATTTATCAAAATAATTATGCATTTAAAAAATAATAGAGATTTTCTATAAATGGCATGTATGCAACACAAATATAAAATGTCAAATATCAAAGATAAAGTTAAAAGAATATTTTATCATAGTAGAAAAAAATAATGAATGGCATATACACGTAACATAGTATCAAGTACAACGTCGTATACGGCTTCTTTTTTTTTTTTTAAATGTAAGTTAGTTTGTTCACGAAATTATAAGATGGGTTGCGTTGGCAAAAAAATTTACAGTTCTTGGTGAAGTTTTTAAGATGGAGGACAACTTCTAAATGAAAGTCGTCATGTATTGATGGACCACCATGTGTCAAAATAAAAAGGAAATGGTCCATGGTTACAACGGAATTGAAGCTGAAATAGAGAAGTGAATTCAAGCAAGTGACTCTTGAGGATAATAGGTGGAGTATTCTCAACAACAATTTTATTACTATTTGAAAGTAACCAAATACAAGAGTAGAATGACCCCATTTATAGGATTCATGGCCAGCCAAATGTAATGAAAATGTATCATGAAATAAAATGGAAATGTAACTTGGAGAAAAATCTCAATTTGTGATCGTGAGATGCAAAGGAGAGCGGGATCAATAGCCATGTGTCCACTCACACTCTCTTTGCCTTGCTCCGTGGAAAGCATGTACACCAAGCTAAGCACCAAGCTAAAAAATGTGTTCCAAACTTAGCACCAACTTGAAAAGTATGCTCCACTCTTTGTCTCCAAGCTAGTCTCGGCCAATGTCACTAATTGGGCTTGAAATAGCCCAATTTGGAGGCTAAACAACAAAGTTCTTTAGCATTTTATTCTACAAAACATTGCCTAACATTTGATCCAAAGTAATTCTACTCTAATGTTCCTACATGCACCCTCTCATATTTTAATCTTTTTTAGCCCATGAAAACAACGTATGAAACCCATGATGATTTTGATCCTTTTAAGTTTGAATCTTTCTAAGCATCCCTCTCGTTATTTGGCCTTTAAGTGGGCTTGGGCTTGAGATGTATGTGGACCCATGATGGACTCAGAGTTGGACCCATGATGAACTCATCATGTATGTAGACAATTTATTTGTAAATTTTTAAAAAGGCAAAGTTGTCATGATATATGACGACGTCAGTGTAACTAACTGAACTGAAGTCGTCTTGACGAGTAAGAACTTCAATTTGTTGATTTTTTTTTATTTTAGTTAATTTATTTTTGTATATATTTTAGTTAATTTAATTTTTTATATATTGAGACGTGGCATGGAGATAAAACTAACATAAATAATTGATATAAATATATCAATTAAAGTTGAAATGGTAAAAAATAATAATTTGAGATATTTTTCATAAAAGTGGAAAAAGTAAGATTATTTTATTAGATAATTAAAAAATTACAAAGAAAATAGCAATGGACATAATATAATATATTGAACATAAATCAGACCTAACTAAAATATATAAAAAACTAAATTAACTAAAATATATAAAAAAATATGCTTTAACTAAAATAACTAAAACATATAAAAAAGAAAGAAAGCAATAAACATGTCTTAATATATATAAAAAAATAACTAAAATTAAAAAAAAATCAACAAACCGAAGTTGTTACCCATCAATACAACTTCAATTAATACGATCTCGATTAGCATACACGGAAATCATCATGTATTATGGCAATTTTGTTTTTTTTTTTTTTTTATTTTAAAAAAAAAGAATATAAATGACGACTTTTATTTAAAAGTCATTTTTCATCCAAACTACTTCACTCAGATCTATTTAAGACACCCCCGATTTTGTAATTTTGCGGGAAAACTAACCCACGTTTAAAAAAGCCAAACTTCAAAAGCTCTTTTCCTTTTGTTATCAGAGAAAGGGTTTGTCATTCCAGTTGCGGAGAGGTGGAGGATTGAACACAATTATGTATAGGAGGTAGTCTAGTAAACGTTGTATCAAAAAATTGTGATAGTGAGAGTGGAAGCATGGGCCATGACACATGCTTATATGGACAACAATTAAGTCTGGGGTGTTTCTTCTGCACCCTATCAAATTTCTTCCTGCACTCTATCACGGACTTCCAGAAACTTTTATCCAGAATTGATTTAGTATGTTCCGGAAATCAGAATACTATTTGATGGGGGTGTAGAAAGAAATTTCATGGTGATAGTGAGATCCCATTTGGGAGATGGTTAAGATGATTAAGATAACTACAGAAGGGTTGTTTCTTCCTGCACTCCCTTAATTTCTTACCACTCCATATCTTTTAAAAGGACATTTTATCATTCATAAAAATTACTTACAGATTATATGTTCCGGTTATCTTCCAAAACAATTTTCCGGAACAGGATTTGTAGAACAAAATTTTTTGAATAGGATTCTCAGAATTCACCTTCCAAAACACGAAATATATTTTAAAAAGAACTTTACCAAACAAAATTTTCTGGAATATATATATATATATATAATCTGTTTTAAAACAAACTTCTTAAAATAAATTTATCTAAAATTCTACATTAGAGTGCAAAACTCAACTTATAAATTTATCTAAAATTCTTCCTATCAAACTCTATCTTCTATCTTCTTCCCAATTTATCTTTATGTACAACTTGATATAATATCTCGTTTTAAAGATCTTACAGTTTTCATGAGTTTTATCGAACCTCAATTCAATAATATTTTTTCAGCACTTGTTTAGAGAAAATTTTATCTTAAAATAAAAATTGTTTTTCATAAATGTCATTTCTCAAGACTAAATTCTAGCTATTAAAGTGTCACCTGTTCAACAAGCAAATCACACTAATGCCATGTTATAATTTTGAACGGAAATGAAACTCCCAAACCTTGACACGTGTACAAGTATTGATAAGATTCATCGGTAGCACTGAGTGGCTTAGAGCTTCTGATGTGAAACCAATGTGATAAGACTGAAGCTATCACATTAACTATTCTTGTAGTTTCTAAAATATTCTAACCATCGCCAAGTACCTTCTAAAGTCTATCGTGTGGTTAAGAACATGATTTTATCAAAAAAAAAAAACTTCGATTCTTTACAAAGTTAAATATATTTACATATAATTTTAGTTTTTTATGAAATTAAGATTCATCTAGTTTTAACACGTCTAGTTTAAATAATTTAAATATTAAAATAAAATACATTTGACACAAAAATTTAAGTAGAAACGAATTCTGTATTTCGATGACTAAAAAAATATTTAACCTACTTTTCTAAATCTCAAAACACATTAACTCTTCAACCATTTCTTTCTCTGCCCTATTAACACAGCACCATATAATTGAATAGAAAATAGAGTATTGCATGGAGGTGGTAAAAGTGACTCTAAAGTGAAGAAGAAGAAGAAGACATTGATAATTTAGCCATGCGCATTTGCTACATCAGTCGATATTTCTTGATGAGATTTACAAAAACAAGAGGCATAAAAGAAATGTATTAGAAAATGCTATAAATATAACAATACAATAGGGTGGAGTATTGATAGAGAGAGCTATGGCGTGTAAGAAGAAGATTTAATTGAATATGAGAAGTGGAGCGTGGTGAAGATGAAGAAGGCACCTTTATATGAGAGGTCTTGTCTTGTGCAGAGAATCAAACAGAGGGGAAGTACTTGTTTAGATTGAAAGGCAGTGAATAGAACTCCTCACTTCTTGTGTCACCCTTGAAGGACTTGTACTTGTCCCACCAATGTTTCCCTCTGTCCTTCCTAATGCTTCCTTCTCTCTTAAATAAAGTGTTGTCTAGAAAATATGCCACAACACCCGCAACAAATGCTTTTGATTGGAATGGCACGTTGATAATATCATTGAACTGTCATGTGCACAAAAATCTCATTGTAAGCAATGAACAAACAACACCATCTTCTGTTGTCCCCTAATATTGAAAACCTCTTCAAATTTCCCTCTAAATGTTGTTAAAATATTATATTATATTATATTATATACATGTTATCCTTACCCATCTTGCGCCTGTGTTGACTGGACCATAACCATTAATGGCTGTGTACTCATTGAAGTACTGTGGAACAGACAAGCCCAAGAAGATTGAGAAGCCTAAAATGAATTTTGTTCTAAAACTGTTGAGGTTGCAGAACTGAAGAAAACTGAGACCACCGGCACCTGCAAATGGTGAGAAAAAGTGGAGCAGAACATTACATGTGATGCTTCTTGTAGGGTCATTATGTATCAAAGTATATAAATAAATGTACCAGTGTGTTTTTCAAGAATCACACATACCAACATAAGCAAAGAACAAGCAGTAGAGGGCAGCAATAATGGCAGGTGGAATTGAGGCAAAAACTGCTCCAAATTTTCCTACAAAGTAGAAGAAAATGAGTCAGTGTTAAAAGGGGAGGAAATTTACTAGGATAAGGTAAAGTAGGTATTTGAATCACAAAAATCATGTTTTAACAACTCACCAAGAATTGAAAAGAAAATCATAAATCCAGCAGATATTTGCACCACTCTCCTACTTCCAACCCGTGTCAAAGCCAACAGACCTGCATTCTCTCTGTAGGGAAACCAACAAAACTCTTTTCATCAACAAGTTTTCTTTCCCAGTAAGGTACAGAGGATACAAACAGCACAATTTCAATCTTACACGGAAACAGAAGATCCATTGACTGTTCCAAACAATCCTGATAACAGAATGCCAACTCCCTGAGAGCGTAAACAAGATGAATGAGGGGAATTATACTCGAGAGTGTACTTAAATATCTTGGTAAAAATATCACACTAATCAGTAAAGGTATTCTACCACTAACGTTTATGCATGTGAAATTTTTTTCACAGATATTCAAATGTTAAAGTAAAAGCCATTTTTTTACCTGCCAACCAATACCCCTGCTGAGAATTGATGGTGGTAATGGTGTTGCACTTGCATACCTATATACAGCAATGAAAGCTCCACTGGACTGTTTGTGAGAATTGAAACAAGCATTAGCAAATAATTTAGTCCAAGTATGCAACATGGTAACTGCATAACACTGATACTGAGCCAAAGTATAAGTATAAAAGCCAGATAATGCAAGAATGTCATCACGCAAGTATAAGACTAATAAGAAAAATGAATGCTTAGATGAGGAAGATCAAATGAAAGAAATTATTACCTCTACAAGAGCAACAAAAGCTGCCATCATCATGGCAAACGCTTCACCTGCATCAAAGGAAGGTGCTCCCCATTGAAAGGGATATGGAATTCTTATCCTGCAAGCTCAAAATCCATGCCAAATTCTTCTCAATAAGTTTCAACACACAAGACTAAGCCTTAGTAGATTCCCACCAAATTACCAATAAAAAAAAAAATACAATGTCTCAAGGATCCAGTTGAATGACTTGAGAAATATCAATATACTAACTATACAAGATGCATAATAGTGATAAATATTATAAGACATAAGACTGATGCATGTAACATGTATGCAGCTCAGTTTATCGACTCAAAAGGTAACCCTCACTTATTCAAAATAGTACACTGAAATCGAAATAGCAAAAATATGAGATAGGAGAAACATGTCAAATAATGAATATAATTTAGGCTCATTTTGCAATGAACAAGCAGAATATAGTTTTACCAAGCTTTTACTTGGGACCCTATCACAGGCCTGTTGCCAATAATTTAATGTTGAGTCCATCTTGCCACAGTGGATTAGATGGTGGCCAAAACAATCCATCCCTAGCACAACTACAACAAACCCTGCAAACACTGACATGACTGTGTTTCTTAAACAAGAAATGGATTAAGTTGGCCACCCTCTAGTTCACAAATGCCAGATAGTTAACGTTCATGGTAGGGAACCAATTGGAAGTTTTTCAATTATGGGATTATTTTTAAAACATAGTGAAATTATAGGTGTTAACACAACTTTCACAGAAAAAAATCGCCATTAACAGTTAAAATTCAATGAGGTCATACAACTAACCAAGGAGCAGAATCTATAAGTCCAGCACGATCAGTGCGGCAGGATATTTGAGTTTTAGGTGGAGCATCATTATAGGCCCCTCCAACAGTAAGTAGATGAGCATATATCCACACAATTACAACTGTAAATATCACAGCAAATCTATCGAAGATATTTTTCCCCGAATGTAGCACGTGAGGCACATACTGCATGTGGCAAACAATAACCAATTACAAACTCAAATTTATAGAAACCATTATGTAAGAAACTAGAAATGTGAAGAAACCAATACAACAATAACAACTAAGTCTAAGAAATTGAATCTTAAGTCTAACTCAACTTTACAAAACTAACTCATAAAATAAGGTTTGCATTTACTTATATACTTTAATTTGGTCATATTTCTAAATATTTGTAGGAGGTCCAATAGCCAGTGGCACTCCAGGAACCATAATGTAAGAAACTCTAGAAATGTGAAGAAACCAAAACAACACTAACAATTAAGTCTTAAAAAGTGAATTTTAAACCTAACAAGTTTACAATAACAGCTAGTAAAATAAAGTTTACACTCACTTGTATACTTTATCGTATTTGTAGTCAATCTATCATATGTGTAGCCAGTATAGGATTAGATATTCGTGATACCATCTTAGAAAGAAAGTGAAATTTAAATTTAACTTAATCTCACAAAACCAACTTATAACATAAAATTTATACCCACTAATATATTAAATCTTGACTATATCCATAGTGGGCATGGGATAAATCCTAATTTAGAGATTTAGAAACTTAGAAGATAGTATGCATATGCAATTCTGTCTCTACCTGTGAAACAAATACGATCAATATAAGCTGAGGCAGTCCGATCTCTACACATTTAGCAACCTACAGACAAAATAGGAATCAATATTGAAACTTTGGTAAATTAATTTTATACATTGAAAATTGTAAATTTGTAGCAGAAGACTTACCCCAGGGAATCCTAACTCATACAGCCCAAAACCAACAAGAGATACCAAAGGAACTGATGAAAGTGGACTTAAGAACCTGAAGAAAGAATTGAACTTACATAAGATGGGAATATTTTAACCAATCACAAGATATCATCCAATTCTTTCATTTCTTTTTGGCTTATGTGCAAGTTAATCCAAGTCCAATTAAACAAATGACATGAGTTGTAATACCCACTTCAAACATGAATTTAACTTGGTGGAAAAGTGGCAAATGAGCATACATAGCAAACAAATTCTTAAATATAGATTGCAGTTTAGTTTAGACACTGTCAAGACAAAACAGAAAACACATAATGCACTAAGAACTATGGCCAACCTTGCAACATTCCTCCAAAGACCACTGAAGCCCAGTACTATTTGAAGAGTTGAAGCAACAATAAGAGCACCCTGGATTGACCTCATTATCCTCTTAAATTTCTGATTACATAAAAACAGGGAAAATGGTTATCAAAAAATTCCAACCAACTAAGCACAAAATATAATGTTAAACGGTAATTCTTGAATCAAATTCATACTCTTTTATTTTCAACATAATTGAGTACATAAAAAATGGATATACAACATGATTACACATATGACAATGTATACATTATAGCAATCATGCATAATTTAGTACATAGTTAGATTTGTGCTGACAAGTTACAACAAGACCTCTATAGGATCTGGTTCACCACTGAATCGGCCAGCGAGGATAATAGAGATTGTGGTTGGAACAAAGGTGTAAGACCCTCCAATAACTGCAGGCAGTCGAGTTCCAAACATTGTTTGCAACAATGTGTTAATACCAGCTACAAAAAGTAGCGTTTCAATAACTCTTGCCTTCTCATTCTGAAAAAAAAAAAATGAATTGCTATTGTTTATAATTCTGGCTAAGACGAAAAAGCATCTTCAATCACACGGTTAGATACATTCCCTATCATGTTATTCCAAACTACTTACATTGCCACCTCCCATCTGGGGAACAAGAGCAGTGGGAATCAGCACAGTTGTGCCGAGCATCACAAGAAAATGTTGAAAACCAAGAAGTATGGCCTCAGCTGCATCACAATTACCCAAAATTTCTAGTCAAAATAAAGAAGAAATAGTATAGCAAAGTAAAACTCAACTAAAAGGGAGGTCAGGAAGATTCTTAAAATTTATACACAAACTACAAATGATAAAAAAGATTGAAGTCAGCCAAATATGCAACATCCTTAAAATCCATTAACCCCAAAATTCAGTACTATTAATAACAGTTTTTTTTTTTAACCTATTGAAATATTTAAAAAGTATTAAACCAGTGGGGCAAATTTGGAAGTAGCAATCAAATTGTTTCCAGAGCACCAAATCTGGATCTGGAAATAACAGAAAAGGGCGGTTGGTTTATATATATAATTAAAAGGATTTCAACTAAATTGGAAACGAAACAACACTTCAAATTGTTTCCATTAATATCAAGTAAAAAGAAGCCTGAGTTGCCAAAGGCATATAAAAGTACAAAACCAGACCCAAATCCCCCACAGTAGAAAAGGCAGTTCTTTTTCCTGTGCTTCCACAACCACCTTGAGATTAACTAGTTTTCCCTCAAAAAGAAAAAATTCCCCACTCTGGAATCTGAAAAAAAGCAATATTTAATTTTCAACAGCATCATTATTATTTTTCTGCACTTCTGAATCTAAACAAGATGAAGTACTCACGCCATGGAGGAGGACTAGTAATGCAGTAAGAAATATTGGGAAGCTGATCCTTTGGAGGGTGAGGCTGTGGCTCATCTGCTTTTGCTCCTGCCATGACCCTTTTTCCTTCTCTCCCTAACTCTGAACAAGCGAACAATCAACAATAATTAACAAATAATAAATCTACAACACGTCCAAATCTAACACCAGCCCAGATCCCCCAATGCCACAAAGAAAAAGACCCAGAAGAAGAAGAAACGAAAGAAACATAAAAAAAAGGAGCTTTCTTACAATGACTAAGCCTAGAAAACGAAAAATGCAACAACTAAAGTTGAGCTGAGCTGAGCTGGGGACTCTCCTTTGCTAAGAAGTGAAAGTAATGGCCACAATAATTGCACAATTTAAGAAGGAAGTTAGAGTAGAGAGTAAAAAGAAAGCACCTTTTCCAAGTGAAGGAGTAGTAGTATTATGAAGTCAAAAACAAAATGAGGTGCCCCCACCAGAAAAGAAAGGAGAAAAAGGGGTGAAAAGAGAAGGGAAAGGGAATTCAGACGATCTTTGTTGTGGAGTGTGGAGTGTGGAGTAAAGCAGACTCCAATGCTTGGAGATAAACGATAAAGGTGTAAACAGAAATGAGCAGAAAAAAATGAATGAAGATTCTCTTTCTTCTCCAGCTAGTTGCTACTACCAAAAAGTAATGTTTCTCTGTCTTTCTCTCACTCCCTAGTAGCCTTGTGTTGAGTTATATTGTAGCTATCTCACACACCCTAATTTACTACTTTCCAACAAATATTGCTCACATTTATTGTTTTGTTTGGTGTTATGAATTTGTCATGGAAGAATGTTTAGGTAGCATAATCGTGTCATGCACACATTGCAACTGAAGTATGCACATATATTTTAATACATAAAAACACTAAAATCTTGTTCTGTTCAATGTTGTGCGTATGAATTTTATATATGAAGATATATGTTAGGTTGATCACTCGATAAGTAAGGAGTGAAGTTATTCAATGCATATACAAATACCATTCTAAAAAGTAAAGTAAGTGAGATCAGACTCTCCACTACTATTTATTTATCATATATGTATCTCAAAAACAGATTAATCTATTAAAATAAGTAATTTATTATGATAAACTATAAACTCTCCAACTGATTGAAATAAAAGACAGATAGTTTGTATAGTTTTTTTTTTCTTGAATTTCTCTAATATAATATGCATAAGAAGAATAGTTCCTCAACTTTAATCTCTTTCTTTCTAATTTAATGCTTTTTTCTTTTTTGTATATATATAAAAAAAAAGGTTTGTTTGGTGCAAGTCCAGCCAGCATTTTGGAAGGTTCTAAAGAAGAGGAGAAAAGAGAGAGAATTACTTATTTTAATTAGTCATAATATGATTTATTTTTAATATTACGAAGTATTGAAATTTTAATCTTATCTTATTTTGTTATTTTTAAAATGTCAATATGCTTATTGAAAAATAAAACCATTACCTATATGTTGGATTGGAATATAATTTATGATACTGTTATGTTTCGTTGATAAAGGAAACCTAGAAAGAAGGAAGTAAAAGAAACGAAATGGAAATAGGGAAATAAAATTATTTGATTGAGTAGAAAATAAAATGAAAAATGCAATCATATAAAATGGCATAAAGAAATATACTATAATAGGAACATTTATATCTTAATACTTTCTTGAACTTTCTCCCTCTCCTTTTTATAAACTTTCTACGAAACCATAAAATATTAATTTTCTTAAATATAAATAAAAGGAAGGATTGTAAGTTCCCATGCTTTGTTTCGGTCATCAATCCCTTTCACCTTTTTTCTGAAACAATCCTGATGTTAGTGAATTGTCATTTAATCGTCATTATTTGTTTTATTATTTAAAATCAAAAATCAAAAATATTGTGTAAAATGAAATTAAATTGATTTATTTTGTCGTAATTTTCTTATTATTTCATCTACTTCTTATATAACAAATAAAATGTTTGCTTTAATTTGCAATATAATATGTGAATAATATTTTAATCATTTTTTTCAATTTTTTTGTTATTATACGTTATTTTATTTTTTATTAAATGCCAAGACATAAATTTTATTGGTCATTGTTTTTACCGATAGAAAATTCTATGACAAATTTATTTGAATTAAGAAGAATCATGTTTGTATGGCAAAACATACACTATGATCATAATAGATTACTATATTAGATAGACATAAGTTATCGAAACTTTAGAATTTTTTACAAAATTTTGTAACAAAAATTAAAATAAGATTTTATTTATTGTCTCAATAAGAAGTAATTACAAAAGAATGTTTGTAAAAAATGTTTTCTAACAATTTTGTGATAATAGTGTATTGGAGAGGAAATATAAGTTAAACAAAACAGTGTATTGGAGAGAAAATATAAGTTATTACACTACAAGTTTCAATTCAATTTTCAAACACATGTGAACTAAAGTAGTAAACATATTAAGTTTGATTCTATAAGTGATGAAGGAATCATGTTTGGATACTCTAAAACATTATAAAACTAGGAAGCTTATAACTTTAAGACGATGGTAGTGGAAGAGGAAATTCATGTCAAATTCAATAATCACAAGTTTAATAAGAAATTTATCAAAATCTAGACAATCTTTCTTTAACTTGCATATTGATCAAAGTAAAAATAAAGAAGTGTCCTCCTTATCATTAGAAAACGTTGTTAAAGTATTTAACCTCACACTAGACAATCTAGCTCACGTGAGAGCCAATTAATCACCTTAAATGTTCAACCATGAGAAATCTGTTAGGAACAAACAAGGCAATAAAGGAAAGAATAAAGGAGAGAAAAATAGACACAGAGAATTTAACGTGGTTCGGCTACAATGTGTATGCATACGTCCACGACTACACTAGGAAGTATTTGTATATTTTTGGTGTATCTTAAAGCTTTACATAGAGTCTCTTATATAGTAAAATAGAGAACCACAACTCACTATTCTAAGCGATGTGGGACTAAATCAAGCACCATAATTCTAACAATTCTCCCACTTGG